>ENA-UOTZ01001293-UOTZ01001293.1-compost-metagenome-genome-assembly--contig:-NODE-1293-length-17719-cov-11.476590_pt1 | contig 17719 bp, 12 predicted proteins | sample MGYA00238144_ERZ746983 | MGnify/ENA primary metagenome ERZ746983 (study PRJEB28759, sample SAMN06268863) | compost metagenome | isolation source: single cell | place: USA: California, Emeryville, Joint...
TGCTCTCGAACAGTAGCATGGAGTTCCATATAGTAGATGCAACAACCAGGCTTCACGCAAACCCAATTCGCTCCCCTCATCTTCCAATTGCTGGAGTTTTCGGTTTCCAAGAATTTTTCAATATGGTTTTGTCTTGAGACTCTATTGCAGAGCATGGTAATCAGAATAAAGATCTTGTACACTAAGAAAGCGATAAAGAATGCTGGGGTCATTTGGTCCCTTGCCTTCAATACGATTCCTGCAATGAACCCGCCGAAAGACAATGGAGCTTGGCAGTAAAGTAGGATTTGAATTATAATGTTGCACTTGATAGCAGCGTGAAATCTGTTGAAGAAGCGACAAATAAGTTTTGCTAGTGGAGCATATAACTTCGTATTTTGATCGTTTCTTGAGAATGTCCTAATTATATTTCGAAAAAAAATCTATAATAACTCTCCAAAATTTGATAATTCTCAACTCAAATCAGCAAGGACCGATAAATGTCTCTTCTTAGAAACAAACATCTGAAGAATAGAAGAGGGAAAAAAACTACGTTCAATGAAGCTTAAATAGGGATGATCCTATAAATACTTAATCAATAAAATAATGCCAAACTAGTGTATTAATTTTAATGTTGGAGATCAAATGCCTCGCTTTCAATTAGGGTTAATTTTCGTTGAAAACGAAGAGATGGAGTTCTCACGAGTCGGCCCTTAATGCTACTATTCTCCAGAAGCCACTCAAGTTCACCGATAAAATCTTTTGTATCGTACGTACCCGACCTCAACTGAAATCACCATTTGCAGAAAAGTTCGGGAATATGTTACATCATGAATATAGACTTCTCAGTTTGCAAGAGATTCTGAATCTAATTTTGAAAGAGTGCTGCAATAATCTTCCCATATACCTCAACAACGAGGTTTTATTTGTAGAATATTATCCCTCGGCATTCGGTTTCTCAAAAGCCGCCGCTGAAAAAAGTTATAATATCTTCAACATTTAATTACGATGTGAACTCCCTTCCCAAGATATCTCATTTCCAATCTATACTGAGGATAAGAATATTCAAAGAGAAGAATTAAATTTCTTAGCAAATTAATGTCCCTTTTCATACTACTGTGACTGAAATGGACCTATAATCATAAGAAAGATTCTTCCCAACAAAAGCTACAACGATAAACGACTTAATTATTCAATTAGCAATCAAGATTGAGATCTTAATTTAGCTCTATAACGTCTCTAATACTGTTTAAATTGTTCATAATAAAATGCAAATTTGCAAATCCTGAGACCATTTCGCATGAGTGAATTCATTAGTTTAATTTTATTTAATTTCAAGCTGGATCTAAATGGGACATTTCGTCAGATTCAAACTTAGTGGATGCATGCAAAGGCCCGAATTCGAGCCTAATGAAGCCATAAAGGAAATCACCTCAGAAGATATCGAAGGATTCTATGAAAGGCTCCTTCAAGTTCTCCGTTGCAATCTTCAAATCTGGAAAGTGCTCATGCTTCATCCTCCAGTGACTCTAGCGTTTGTGATCACAGCAATCACGTTTAGAATACTAGGCCGCGAACCTATCGTCTTTTTGATTATCTTTTTGATATACAAGATTATTCTCTTCGGAGGAATCTACTTCCATAGACAAGACAGAAAAGCGAAAGTTCAACGGTTTCTTGAAGAAGAAAATAAGGAGTATTGGAAGAAATGGGACCTCGCTTGGACATATGAGTATCGGTGCTGTCGTGGCGAATATCTATCGCTTGGACCTAATATCAATGACAACACCGTGAGTTTGCAAGAAGCTCCGACAGATATGCCAAGTGACGATGTAAGCGCACCGTTAAATCCTTAGTGATTTAGTATTATATGGGTATCCATTTTCAATGTCATACCAAATTTGAGAAATTTGCAATTTTTAACCAGAGACTTATATGCTCATCTTCAATCAGAACACCAAATTAAACCTCTACTTTGAAAAAAAACCAGCGAAAAATATAGCGTCAATATCCCCAGACTACTTGAGAAGATTTTTCGCTCCTCCAAAGAGTAATACTATCTTAGAAAATCTTTGGTGTAAAATTCATTGACATTGATATCTATATATATTATAAGTCAGATAGAAGAAAGGATTAATAGTAGTCTTGAATATGATAGGCTTAAAAGAGAAACATGATGAGAGTTATGAAAGGAATTCGTTCGTTTGGAGAAGTTAAGTGAGATGGCATAATATTTTCCTTTTTGATGTGAAGAAACCGCCTAAGTTTCAATTAAACAATAGCGAGGAGAACTTTAAGTGTGTAGGTAACTACAGAGCATGTTAAATTGAAATGAGGTCTTTTACAACTTGATAGTACTGTTACCCACTACCTGATACTATTTTCACACACGGCGGCGGAATTTTAAATTACAATAAAGAGAATAGTATCTGCGAATTTCCTATGTTATTCTTACGTTATACGAAAGGATAAATAGAAATATAGATTCACTTAGTATTTCGAAATTTGGATTGATTTCTCTAATTTAATGATAACAGTGAATCTTTAAGAACTTTAATGTTTTTTTGTCATTTGAGGTTTGATTGGATTATAAACTTTCAGTTTTCAAGGTTTTTTTTTCCAAGTCAAATACAATCGAAATTTAGTTAGAACGCCTTATTATTACAATTTACTTGCTGACAATCTTTTGTTACAGACTACCAATGCGAACCGATACTTCAATTTTATACCTCTATGATCAATTGTAATTCATATACACCTTTACTTGATTAATTATAAGTAAATTCTAATATCTATTTTAACTCTTTCATCTTACAATTCATTTAAAAAATTATAAATTCACTCGCTGTAAAGATTTATCAAAATATTCCCTTTTGCTCTAAATTTAAAGTCTATTCATTCATCTATTCTTAATAAGCGCATCCGTAAGCGTTGAGCTAAAATTCCACGCTATGATAATAATCAGATGGATTGATTCCTCAAGCCTAGCTCTGAATAACTAATGGATTCTTTCCATCCTTTATTCTTTACCTCACCAATAATAGAAATATTTCCGTATCTTAAATATTACTAGAGCTCAATCATTGCTAAACAGAATGATTTTTAGATCATATAAATGCAAAAGCTGTACACCTCTCTTCACGATCGAATCATACACATTTTATTTGACAAAACCAAAAACACAACCCGAAAAACATCTACAAGCATTGTTACACAATGTGGAAACCCTCGCGCCCTTCTACTATTGCTACCATCAGCTTATTGTGTAAAACCTCTTTGCTTGGGTAATTCGGCAGCTCAAGCTCAGAGTAGCAAGTATGGGCTACAGGGAGGTTTTCTGTGAAAAGTTGTTCGTTTTCGGGTCTTGTGATCGTAATCGGATTTTCCTTGAACCCTCCTACCGCTACCTTTGGACTACCTATGGATAAAAGCGTTTAATAACTTATCATTTTTGCGAAATGCTACCTGTGATGAAGAATATGAGCATAGAGAGTTCTTCTTGGCTAAACATATCAACGATTTCCCAGAACCATCTAACAATGTCTTCAGTCGGCTGGACTCTGTTGTATTTTGTATATTTCTTCAATTCCTCTTTGTTTATAAACTGCTTTCCAGAAATAATGGTCGAGAATTCGTAAGGCAAGAACATATCCAGATGCTTTTTAGGTATATGCGTCGTGAGGCCTTCTCTGATGTATTCGACAGCGTTTTTCACCTCATCGTAGAGTTGTAATTTTGCAACTCTGGTAATGAATTGCTTTTTATTTTTGTCGTCCAATTCAGTTTCTTCTCCGAAAATATTGATAGAGAACCGTTTATCCAACAACATGAACTGGTATTCATCCGTCAGCCCGACTCCTTCGATTGAGTTTGTCAGCATCCAGCGCAAGGAACCGTAAAGATGTGAATCAAGCTCTTCGAGATCTTCAAGTGTTAATTTTCGGCCTAAAATAAACACAATTAATACATTATTCATTTAGTGAATAGTTACCCAAGAGCAGTTTAATGAGTGGCGTCGACAGCGAGATATCAAGGACTGTGTTCTCTTCGATTGTCTAGGGGATTGGCAAGAGTGACCATTAGCGAAAAAAAGAAAAGAGCTTTACGAAGGCGAGAATGTAGCCGCAGAGTGTATAAAGATCTTTGGCACCTGGGATAATGAGCGAGTCTCTCGAAGGGAAAACGGCTGTTTTTTGTTCATTAAGCCTGAAAAGCCCAGTGGTTGGGTTGAACAGCATTTGCGCGACTAAAGAAAGCCATTCTTTCTTCAAACCACCTATGATGAGTTCAAAATTAGATTTAGATTCAGAGAGATTCTCCTTGCCTTGATCAATGCCAGGTTCATTGAAGAATTCGATATTCACCGATACTTTTCCTTTCTTACTGGCGTTTTTGATCCATCTCAGCCCTTCAATTGTATCGTCGAGCAGCTTTTCTCTGCGAATAAGCAGTTCTAAACAAATTTTTTAAAGTCGCATTTAGACACTAATAATTTACTTTGCTCGTCCATTTCTGAATCTTCATCACTTTCCTCATCAGAAAAATCAGGGTGAAGGTGATGATGGTGATCATCGCTATCAGAATCTGATGACTTGCTCTCTTCTTCCTCTTCATCACTGCTGCTTTCTTCATCGTTATCCTCCTCCTCTTCATCTTCTTCGTTATCCTCTTCTTCATCATCTTCATCCTCTTCGTCCTCATCTTCTTCTTCCTCCTCTTCTTCCTCTTCCTCTTCGTCGCTAGGCTCTTGCTCATCAAAATCAGTTTCTTCATCCTGCTCGTGTTCATGTTGGTCACCTTCTTCCAATCGTTTTCTAAGTTATAAAAATCATTATAACACCCATCAAAAAATAAAAATGTTACGTTAGTATGCTTCTCTTGTCTTCAATCGAGAGAATCCAGGGGCAATAATTGTAAATCATAGTCAAAAGCTGCTTCTCCATGCCCTGGGAATACTCCAGGAAGGCTTCGGACAAAAAGTGCTGGTTACGCTCGCCGAAGAGCTTTAAGAATTCAACGGAGAACATTTGATTCTTTTTCGCATGCTCTACCTCAAGGAAGTTTGCCTCGGCAAACGGTGATTCTTCAGCGTCCTTCTTCGTATTAATAACTTGAATAACGCAGTAGTTTAGCATCATAATCATCAAAATTTGCTTCAGCCAAGTAGCTTCTTTATAACTTTGCACTGTAAGCTGCGACAGAGTATGTCCTAGTTCATCCAAGATGGCCATCCAATCGCTCTTCGGGTCCAATATCTTCGTCAGCTGTACTCGGATCTGTGCCTCAGGGCCCATGGATGTTGCCCTTCTCAGGACTTCCAAGAATAGCAAGGATATATCGGCGATCAAATCCAATCTTGCGGTATGAGTGACGAGTTTCTTATCAATGGCGTTTATCAAATTTCCAACGTCCTTCAGAGCCTTGCTTCCTTCCTTCTTTAAACTCATTATCAGTGCATCTAAACCTGGAGCTTGAGTCTCGTTTACGGAGTACAGCCCTCTCAGGATTGACAGGATGCCGGAGCTCATAAAATCAGGAAGTTCTAACGAAAAAAGTACGGTCACCAAACTGTTTGTAAATTCCACGGTTCTCCTGCTGTCAACCAAAGGCAAGTGTCTTGATATCAAACTCACAGTGCTTAACCATTTCCTGCATAAAAAGTGGAACTCAGTAGCTCCAGGGATCTCCAACAGCTTGAAGAATCGCTCGAGGAAATTTGCACCAGCGATTTCAGAAACAAAGATGTTTTTAAAGAGCAATTTATTATAGTAATTGACGAAATCGAGCAGTCTAGACAGCCGCAGCGTGTCTTGGTTTGTTATAAGGATCAACTTGTTCTTCTTCAAGCCCACAATCTTCGTGATGAGAGTCTCTAAAGATTGAATAATCGCCTCAACGATTCGTTTTTCGTTGCTTGGATTGTGCATGAGGAAAATCACAAAATCATACAATATTTGAGCATTTCTCCATTGAAGTCTCCTCTGCGTTTTCTTCACTTTGTCAAGATCAGGGTCTATGGTGTCTGGCTTATCCGATAGTCCTAGCCCATTCGCAGCTCCGAGCTGAACTATCACTTCTTGAACTTGCTTGTCTGAAAGGAGCGCATCGGACACGATATGCTGATGAGTGTTATCGAAATTGAGCGAACTTTCCTGGATAATTTTGTCTAATTCAATCGCTCCTTTAAGGGTATTAGCTTTCTTCAAAGCCTGATAGATTGGCGTGTTGACCAGGATAGTATTGGTTGTATATTCATTCGAATGGCCCTTCTCCCCGTGCTTTGAATGCTTATTAGAGCCACTTTCGTCTTGATCGTCGTCGTCACCATCATCATCTTCTTTTCCCTCTTCATCATCACCATCGTCACCGTCGTCTTCGTCTGATCCAACGTTTGAACCGGATTCCCAATCCTCTTCATTGTCATCTCCATGATCAGATTTTGCATCTTTTCCAGATTCTTTGTCCTCTTCCTCCTCCTCTTCGCCATCCACACTTTCCCACTCGTCTTTATCGGCATCATCTTCTGGCAATTTTTTCGAAGCCACTTCCTCCTTGGGCTGTTCAACTTTGCGTTCTTCAGGTAAAGCCTCGGATTTTTTGTTGTCTTTCTTTACTTCTTCATCTGAAAACAGATTGATTTCTTCTTCTTGCTTTGACTCTTTCTTCTCTTCTTCGTAATCTCTTAGTGTTGGATCTTTTGGCACTACAATAACATGATTTATCTTGCTCATGACTTCTTGAAGCGTGATGGGTTTGTTTCCCATTTTATAATCTGCACTGGTCGCATTTTTCGCATAATTCGCCAATTTCTTCTTAACTTCCACGCTGTAGGCCCTCCATTTCTCATTTAATAGAGTCTCGAACTCCTCATCCAGCAACCCGAGAACGAAATAGAGCTCCTTTTTATTAAATTCCTGTCTAATAGCCTCCTCTAACACCTGCTGAGTGAATAAAGTTGGATTTTTGGATAATTTCAAACGAGGAAGTTCTTTCAATGATGCTAATTCAAGCCTGTGGAACAGACGCTTTCTTATGTGGTCTCGTATCTGAAGGAAAAATCGACAGAATTTCTGTTGGTTTCTGATGATCGTAGTTTCTTGAGTCGGCTGGGACTTATCGTGGGATTTTCCTTTTTCTGCATCTTTTCCAGCTCCTTTGCCAGCGGTTTTGTTTCCTTCTTTCGCTTCTTGGGTGCTTTTTCCAAAGAATCTTTGAAGAAGTCTATCACAGCATATTATTTCGCTAATAAAAATTGAAATATCTTACTCTTTAAGCTTATTAGCATCTGTTGAATCCGCCAGAGGCAGCGCCTTATCAATGAAATCATCGATTTCGAAGTCTGTCTGGTCTCTGATGAAGAGATGCTTTTTCAAGCTTTTATTCCATTCGCGAAAGACTTTATATGATTCCTTTATTCTTTTGTAAAAGGCTGAATTTGGCTCAGCCTTTTGGAGGAGGTCGATCACTGCGTTGTAGATATCTTTTTTAATTTCTTTTTCGCTGTCGATTGTGTATCCTAGATACTTCAAATCAAATTTTTTAGGAGTCTCATTGCTCTTTTCAAGCATGAACTGCCCTCCTATGAAAATTATTCAAATTAGTCACCAAATCAAAGAAAGGGCATTCTTTTACCTTTCGACTCTTCGAACATGATAGGATCAGTGCCTTTCTTCATAACGATGTTGATTTCTTCTTCTTTGCTTTTGAGGGTTTCAGAGAAAACGTCTTTAAAACCAATAGATTGCTCAAGCGGTCGGCTTTCTTCGGATATTGGTTCCGTGCTTCGTTTAAATGATATATATGTAAGCAGGTTGTCTAATTGGTAATATTTCAGCGGTTTTTTATCGGCATCCGAGCTTTTGAACGCTTTTTCTGAAAGCGCTCTGATAAAATCTTTGCATATGTCAACCAAGCTCTGCATTCTCGCATGTTTATACATCATTACAGTGTTATTAGCAACCGTCCTCGAATCCAGCTGATACTTGAGGAATAGAGAGGTTGGGAAATAGCTCTTTGATTTTAAGATGGGGAAAGGCTTTTTGACCTTTGGTTGAAGCTCCGTCAGGTGTCCCAAGATTATGGAGAGGAAGTTAAGAATCCATTCCCTCTGTGTGACGTCATTTTTTGTCATGATCCAAAGCACCAGATTTTCAAGTTGCTCGACGAGTTTCTCCCAGCAAAATTCTTCGACCGAAATGCACTCGTTTCTGTACCAAACTGGAATAGTGAAATCCCTTTCCACGTTGCAGGCGAAGAAGAGAAAATGATTCGAAAGTGGGTAGCTCAAGGGCAGAATTTCTGTGATATAGAACAAAAAGAACGAGATTTCGTTGAGTTCGGTTGGTAGAGCTTGCGAAAGAGGATTGTTTCTTGGATTTTGCACTTTCAGCTTCATTAAGTAAGGAATGACTTCAGGATGGAGTGTGGTGATCGAAGAGATAAGTAAGAGAATGGATAACAGTTGGCCTTCATATTTGGAAGAGTTTTCTGTTTGATTGATAAGGTTGTTGGCGTTCTCAATTACTTTTTGAACCAAAATGTCCAGAATCTGCTTATTCGCCTGGGGATAATTCTCCGCGAGATAACTAAAGCTGTCAAAGGAACCATTTTCAGTCTTCACCACAGTAAATTCTAATGGTTGGAATTTATTAAATCATTATAGAATCAATAAATTTTGAAAAAATAAACATTACCTTTATTTTTTCCAGCTTCTTTAATGCGTTGAAGAATACGATCCGCTTCCTCTCCTTGAGAATCTCCATTTATTTGCTTAAGTAACTCATCCACTCGCTCGAGCTCTTGAGAATGGTTGTTGAGTAAGAATTTTAGATATTGATTTGAACTCGTGATCTCCTTTTGCCTTTCAATCGTTTTCGGTGAAATAAACAAACTTTTTAAGTAGAGTTGCGTGACTTCGCTCATGATCGGCGTTGAAGAAAAGGCGTAATTAAAGCAATGGATAATCGACCGGACATGATTAATATTCTCATCGAAGTTGGTGTCCAACTGGATGACGACAAACAGATCTTCCAGGAAATCTTCGGATCGGAGAATTTCGACTTCCTTTGGAAGAACTGAAAGGATAAGCTGTAATAGTCCCATCCCGAAGAAAATGGCATCACCTGACAGTGCTTTATCGTTCAGTATAGAATTCTCGTCGAGATGCCTTGGTGATAGCCGCAATTGAGAGCTCAGCACTTTGAAATATAGTTTGATGGCTTTGATCATTCCACCCAAAGTCTCCTCTTGCGCTTCTCCATGAATTTTCTCGTGGAAACCTGTCTCCATATTGACAAAATATTCGTGCATGACTGAATGGAATTGACAGTTATTTAAAATTTCAAGGTTTTTCTCGTCTTGGACTACACTGAGTTGAATTCCATTCAGAAATTTCGTAAATGAAGATTCAGAGACAAGCTCATTTAAAGATTTTGCTTCCCAAACCAAATCTTTTGCTTTGAAATACTGGCAGAAATGGACCAATTTTTTCATGTTTGCGTCTAGTCCTTCCAAGGGGTGTGCTGATGGCTCACTTTCAAGGGATTTTTCAAATTTCTCCATCTCTGCAGCAAAATTTTTCCAATGTCCTCTCAAAATACCTTTATGAGATTGTAATATCTGTGTGACGTCAGGGAACACGCAAGGGATGTATTTAAGCACTCCAGCTATTTTCGCTGAAAGACTGTTGGGATCAATTTCTTTCATTTCTACTTTTTGGGCCTCTTTCTCGGATTTTTTCGTGGTTTTGGTTTTCTTCTTAGGGAAGGATCTAGGTTTCCTTTTATTCTTTTTATGAGCACCTCTAGAATGTTTCTTCTTTTGGTCCTCATCGTCTGACTCTCCAGACTCATCCACTGCTTTTTCACTGCTTGTTACCTTCAAGGCTAAAGCCAGAATTTTATCCATAGTGGCGAAATACAGCCTGCTTTGATAGAAGGCAGTGGTGGTAACCAACATTTCCCAGTTGACAGTTTTCAGGTAGTCCTCGAAAAATGATCTTATGACTTGACTCTGGTCTCCAAGAGCAAAGACTTGCTGCCCTTCACTGGTATCAATGTACTCCCCAAGCTTCTCGAGAACTGAAATCAACTTGAGTCTTGCATTAGGGAGCACTTTCATCATATAATTGTAGTTATTGATGTCTGCAATGTACTCAAGGCAAGGCGTTAAGTATGAATCAAGTAGCAATGACAAATGATTTGCAATAGGGGTGAGGTTCATGAATCGAGTGGCAGAATCCTTTTTTAGTAAGACTTCTAATATCACCAATGCTTTCATGAATCGATAAGGACCTCTCTCGCCAGCAATTTCCCCTACCTCGACGAAATCGAAGGAAATCGTCTCCTCACTGAGAAATCCTAAATACATCTCATAATTTCGAGTGAATCTGCGACGCCTTTTGTTTTCGCCTTCAGGTTTTGGAGAAATCTCTTGGAGATACACAATCTCGAAATATAACCGGTAAAACAAGGCGTCTTCTTTTGGATTAGGTTGAAAAGGAGCTCTCTCAAGGGACGAGAAAAAATATTTCATCATTTTCAATAAATGCATCTTCTCGAGGCCGAGCTGGTTTTCCTTTGATTTGAAGAATTCGACGACTTCTGGAGAAAATTTCGAGGTTTTGGGGAGATTTTCATTGTAATCAATGAACCATTTCTTTATTTCGCTTTCTCTTTGAGTGTCATCCTCAATTGATAAAAACGCTTGGTCGATAGCGTTTGCAATGAGACTTCTCATGTAGTTCTTGGCTGGATTATTGAGAGAGCCTGACTCCCATTCCGCAATAAAGTCCCAGTATTCGATATAGTCGCTCTGTGGAATAAGCACAAAACTGGACAGTTTCAAAAACACGCACCAAATGAACTGCGAGTTCTGCTGCAATTGCTTCATACTTTCAGACGGAATCATCGCGAGAGCAACTTTCATTAACTTTGACAGATTGAACAGCTTTGAATATTCCCTTAGAAGGTTTATTTGAATCTCTTGGTTCTTCTCGTGTTTCACAAATTGCTTGATATTGAGGTTGATCCCTTCAAACGACTCTTGGAGGTACTTGAAAAGAGAAGAGAGACCTAGGAAATAAGACTTTCGGTCCTCGAAGTTCCCTGAATGGAGCAAGGCTGTGAAGAATTCCTTATAGATAGAGCAGAGGTCGTCCTCTAATTGATTCGCCATGAAGCCTGGGGTATAGAAGTTCTCATAATCTTGCAAGAGTTCATGATAGAATTTCTTCATTAATCCTGACATCATCAGCGCTTCCTTCCTCTCATCCATGTATTGTCCTAATTCGAGGACGTTATACATGGTTTCGTGGATGTTCTTGTTGATTTTGGTATGTTGAGCCAATAGATTGAAACAAGAGGAAATAGAGGAATTATTGAGTAGGACAGTCCCATTGTTCAAGTTGCAGGAATGCTGGAAACTTAGCATCAAACTGACATACCTCTGAACTGCGTGCTCTCGTAAGGGGTATAGCTCTTCATTTGTAGGTTTCATGGCTTCCAGTTGACTTAAAAGGTTTGCTCCGGATAATATTTCGGAGAAATATAGGTGATTGTCATCGTCAATGAACACCTCTTCAGCGTACTTATCAAACACGTCGTAGACACCGTCGATCAAGAATCTGAATACTGTGCTAAACAAAGGAAAATTGGACTTATCTCCGATGATCTGCTCCATCTTATCATCCTGGAAAGCTAATAAAATCCACTCTTCAAGCTTCTTGAAAAGATCGCATAGGATTTTCGTATGATGAAAGTCTTTATTCTTGAGAATAAACGAGAAAAGAAGCATGATTCTCGCGTAAATATGGACTGAGAGGTAGTTTTTGTGGAAATCGATGTTGACGACCAAGCTCTTCATGCTATCAAGCAGAGAGAGTATCTTATCCAAATATCTCTTATCAAATCTGTGGGAGAGGTTGCCATAGCCATCCTGGTCTTGCTTATCAAGGAGCTTCATGTCCTGGAAAATCGCGAGGTTGCCTATTGTGCGATACAGCAACCGATCCGCGTTCATCTTCCCGTTAATGAGGTTCAAGCGGATGAGGTATTGAGTTTCGTCGGTGAACGCCTCAAAGTTGATACTGTTAATCGCGACACATTGGTCAAATATCTCGTTAATTAGCGGCTTCTCGCTTCCCTTTGTTTCAAACATCGCATCAACTAAAGCAATTTTTTCTTGATGACTGTAAACACCTTGCAGTTTCACAATCTGCGAGTAAGAGACCGAAATTTCTTTTGCTGCGAAAAGGAACTCTTCATAGGTGTCGACATCCTCCTTTTTTTTGATGTTCTGGAGTCCTTTTTGGATGAGAATTAAACCGTAAGGGTCTAACAAGGGAATCTCGAGTTGCTTCAGCCGGCCGTCAAGCAGATTAAGCTCCTCTCGAACCAAAGGCGCGTCCATTAAGATTGGTGCTGAGGTAAATTAGTCAATTTAAATTTTATGGGCAATATTACCTGCGAGGATCTGGCAAGATACGAAAAAGGAAATTTTATGCTCAGTAGTCGCTCCTTTTGACCAAAGGAACTTAGTGATGAATATTTCGCCGAACTTTCGATACCATATTGGTGTGTCGTCAAATGTTTGCGATAATTGCGATTCAAGTTCGAGTAATTGTTCTTCTGATTGCATTTTATGGATTTCAGGGCAAAGTTCAATTCTCTTCATGAGCAATTCCCAGTCTTTTCCTTCGAGGAATCTTTCAAGAAGATAGATGCTGAAACCCAGGTCCGAGAATAACTCGACGAAAGGAGAAATGAAATAGAATACGCGAATAAACTCATTTTTATTCATTCCTGCACGTCTAAATTCGCTGTCGTAAGCTAGAACCGCGAACAATTCAAGTATTTTGGCCAGAATTACAGGAGTGTGTGTTAAATGCCTGAGAATCGAGGGGAATCTATCGAGAGTATTATAGATCATTCTGCCTGTGAATAGTTCCACGAAATATTGGTTTATTCCGAGGATTCGGTAGAGAATGAAGTCTTCTTCATTGATAGCATAAGAGATTGGTTTTGGGATCGCCTTAGGGTTGGAAGCAGCGTAGTTGGCACCTCTCTTTGCGACTAATGCATCGATTTTGTTTAATAAGTGATAGAACATGATCAATTCGTGGCGGTAGTTGTAATAGTCCAACGATCTGAAGAAATGCGAGCAGATGACTTCAACGTCTTTGATAAAGTCTTTGTCTGATATGTCCTCTTTCATACAGAGCTCGCCTATTTTAAGGGCTTCTTCCTATATGGCAAATTGAGAGAAATGAGTGTGAGGACGAGGGTTTTTGGATGTTGCTAATAGAAAATTACAGTGAGTTTATGCCGGGAGAGGTAATTCAAGAAATGCTTTTCTTCAATTTTCATGATAGAGGTTGTTTCTCTTGTATTTTCGACTTTTCTGTCTACTGTTTATTCTGAGTGTCTTTGTACTTTTAAATCAGATACAATAATTTAATTCCTTTTTGGCAATCGATTTAAGAAAGAAAATTCGCGAATCTGATGAGAGTTAATGCTAATCTGGTGCTTCTCGGTCTTATTTATTGAAGTCAAGAGTCAGCATTTAAAACTTTTACGAATGACATTGCTGAAGGTACATGAATTTGATAGGAAAAATGCTAGCAAAGTGCATTCTGTGAAAAATTTATGGGATCTTCAAACAAGAAGACGGAATGTTTCTTAAATCCTTAGAGAAAGGTATAGCAAAATGGCTTGAAAAGTTTACTGTGTGGTTTCCTGATTGAAGTACCCCAAATGTAAAAGTAGGATTGTCAGAACTGAAACAATTTTGTTGAATTGGTTTCGGAAGACTATCATATATACAATCTTCTTATATAATCTTTGGAATCAAAAATATCTGCAAATCCATTGTTAAATAACTCGTTGATTAGCGCAATAGAGAATTCCTTAACTAACCTTTGTTATCGGTGGAAATAGAAATCATATCAACATGTTGTATTTTTTCCCTTAGCAACAGAGATGGAGAAAGAAAAAAATTCATGACTCTTCATTTTTCATAGAGCAAAGCTGACTTTTTGAGTTGTGTATGTAATAAGGTAGTTACAAATATATTGAAAGGGCGATGCAAACAATAATGTTGGGAATAAACCACGATACCTTGTAAATCTGATGGAGGGTTGGAGAGAGTGCTTCAGTAGGAAAGGAAAAATTTTCTGTGCTGATTATATTAATGATCAAAGGAATCACTTTGAGAATATTTCGTTGGCGAACAGATTGTTGGGGTTCTCAATTTCGACGAATTTTTAAGTCTGATATGCAAACTCAAGATTTATTTGGTATATCGAAATCTACAAGGATTCGATTAATAGATTGAAGGAAGATTCTATCTGGAGAGGATCGATCCTTGCTATTTCCGAGAGCAGGTGATTTAATCAAGGTATCTTCTCATCTCGTATACTATTATGACTGAAAGTCTTAGCTGATTTCATTTATGGATGGCGAAAGTATTCGTGTGAACAAATCGTGCGAGATTCAGAACCTTGAAAATAAAAATAAAAAAATAAAAGAGCAAGAATATTATTAGTATCTTCAAAAAACCTGAAGAATGGGATTCTCTAGCACTTGTACTTAGAAGCCATCTCGTATCCAGACAGATCTATAAATTTTTATTAACTATTAAAATACCAGTAGATTTCTATTATTCGATTGGAAGAAAACTGGGGCAGCATGATAGTTTAAATTCGAATATTCCCGGGAAAAGAGTGTAAAAACTGATCTAGTGTGTCTGCTACTAGACTCTGAAGAGAAAATCTTACAATCCACGAGAATTTAGGAGAAATGGATGATTATAAACCCTTTGAAAATGAATTCTTTCAGGATGACTGGGGAATTCGAATATGGGAACGTCGGCACGCTAAAATCTGCCAAACCTTAGACAAATGGAAGGTTAAATCGGTTTGCGATATCGGTTGTAACGATGGAAAGCTGCTCCAAAAGCTCAAAAGGTCTCTGACACTGGAACACATAATCGGGTTAGACATTGATGAAAACATATTACAAAACGAGGCTGTTTCTCGCTGTCGAATCGACATCGAAGATAAAATCAATGCTAAAGAAAGAACCTCTCCTCTGAAAATCGAGATATTTTGCGGTGATATCCTCCGTGAATGTAAGGAGCTCAAAGAGAGACAAGTCGACGCTCTTGTGCTGGTAGAGCTTATCGAACACATTGACATCAATAGTCTGCCTCTGCTTGAGAAAAACCTCTTCAATGAGCTTCGGGCTCGGATCATTGTGATTACAACTCCAAACTACGATTTCAATTCTTTTTTTCATCCAGGCCAGCCCTCTCCTCCATTTCGACATCCCGATCATAGATTTGAGATGACTCAGAAAGAATTTGAGAGCTGGAGTAAGCGAGTCTCTGAGCTCTATGGGTATGAGTATGAGATAGATGGAATAGGAGTACATAAGTCGAAAGATATGTCAAGAGGATATTGCTCGCAAATGGTCGTGTTTAACCGAATCAGTCAGAGGAGGAAGAAGAGTCAAATGCAGATCGACATCAAACTTGAACAGCAGCAGTTGGTGAAATTATTTGAAGAAACGATTGGCTGTTTGAAGTTTGAGGAAAAACTTGTTGAAGCCCTTCGTAGATGCTATTATGCTGAGTGTATTGGAAAGAAAAAGGTCTGCAAAAATGACAATACAAATGATGAAGAGTCGCAAGAAAGTACCAAGTTCGTGGATGATTTTATTGAGAAATATTACAAGGAACCAGGTACTGAGTATATTGAGTTGAGTTCGCTGGTGAAAAAGGATGCCAAATTGAAGTCTTTGCTAGGAGAGTCTGATCTCGGGAGCTGGATAAAACGAGTCAAGGACTTAGATCCAGAGTTGGACTTTAAGCAATCACCACTAAGAATAAAGTATGGAAGAGCTGATGAAGTTGCCGTCAGTGAGATAAGAGAGTAGCATGGAATTTATTATGTGATAATTCGCTTTTTATGCAGTTGCTGTACTATGATTTAATTCATTAGAATGAATTTGACTTGATTACTACTTCTGAATACAATAATTGATACATCCCTCTGGAAATGTACTGCAAAATTATTGCTTGAGATTGCCAGTAACAGATAATAGCAATTTCATTTATTTTATTTTCATCGAGATTACTTTTTCAGCAAATCTAGAATATTGATTGTCAAAAAACCTCAATGGCGCCTTTCTTCTTTACTAGGGTTCTTGTAAAAGACAGTATAAAATACAAAAATACAGAAATGATATTGCTAATATTGTTGAAATTCTTTGAGACCCTATGTTGAAAAAGATACGTCTCACCCAAAATCAACTCGATTTCCACTATTTTAAAGATATTTTTGAGGAAAGCTTTCCCTTTGAAAAATTGAATCTGCGAAACGGATATAAAGAGGAATTTTGAGAGAAATCGATACCAAATTAAATGCAAATATATATACGATGACCAACATTCGAAAAGAAGCCTTTAACCTCACCACTTTAAACTGGGTTACAACGACTATAGAAGAAGCTTGGTCTCATCAATCACGCATTTTTATCTTGCATTTAACAAGCAACTCTATGTCTCAGAGCTGAATTTTCTCTATTTTCAAATGATTTTTCCCACTCGTTTTGATTGGATATCCCAATAATAAAATCACCTTGGTATCCCACTTAAATAAATTATAATACAAACATTGGATTTGCCACCTAAATAATCAGTTTCTAATGCAAATGTAATTCTTTTCCCCTTTCGCAACCTAACGAGCTCCACCTTCAGCAAATCCCACGAGGTCATCTCAAATGCAGAATTACTTGCAATCTTAGAGCGTAAATTCAAGCCTCCTCTTGCTGAATTCCATGAAAAGCTCTTGGATGATAAAAATCAAAAAAGACAGCGTCAAGTAACCGCCAATGACTAAACCCTCATCCCCAAATCACAGTTAATAGGCTATTTAAAAGAGAACGAAGATGCAGCAACGGCTGAAAAATGCAAAGAGGTTAACGCTGCTCTCGAGCCATTCAATCTATTCAAAGGCGAAAAAATGCAAATCGTGAATCTCATGCCGAAAACAAAACTTGAACTTATGCTTGTAAATAGCTATCATAGACTCTATTGAGCATATTATGGTGCAATTAGATCATAGACAATTGGCAGGCCAGATACAAGGAAGAAGAATTGGAGGATATGTTGCAGAAAATAAACCCAACGACAACGATCCCAAAGAAGAGCGAGAAAAAGGAGGTACCAAACAACATAGACACATCAAGCAAAAAGGAAACTGCAAGCAAAAAGGAAACTGCAAGCAAAAAGGAAACTGCAAGCAAAAAGGAGACAGCCAGTAAAACAGAGGCAGCGAACAAAGAAGAGGCCGCAGAAAAGAAAGAGAAAAGTGAGAAGAAGGAGACTAGTCGAAGTAGAAGCAAGAAGAAAAATGAAGCAGATGACGTGAAAATGGTAGTAGAGGAGGAGGAGCCCAAAAAAGGGAAGAAGAAAGGAGGAAAACAGGTGCAAGAAAAAATGGAAGAAGAAAAGAATGGTGAAGCAACAGCAAAAACTAGCAGCAAGAAGAAGAAAAAATGAGTTAAATAACCTGACGCATGTAGGATTCAACATTTGGTGTATTGACAACATAAATAATCATTAAACTTGGTGCAATTTGTCATTTTTACTGTGAAGCAGACTTATTTTTGGTCACTGTCGACAACATTTGCGATTCTCTAATCTGGAAATTTAGCTCTAACAATTTCGACAATTTTATTGA
>ENA-UOTZ01001295-UOTZ01001295.1-compost-metagenome-genome-assembly--contig:-NODE-1295-length-17695-cov-12.727608_pt1 | contig 17695 bp, 15 predicted proteins | sample MGYA00238144_ERZ746983 | MGnify/ENA primary metagenome ERZ746983 (study PRJEB28759, sample SAMN06268863) | compost metagenome | isolation source: single cell | place: USA: California, Emeryville, Joint...
TAGATAATCTTAAAACAATGTTCTTTATCTTGCATCTAACACACCATTAAGCTGATGCTCTATACTCACAATCCATTTACCTTTGTAGTCTCCAATATTCTGCCACCGAGCACCGGGATAAAATCTAACGGTTTCTTTTGCTAGTCGACAAATAAGTAAATTCAAAATTCTTACAAAATAATCAAATTACCCCAGGCTTTTCGAAATAAAGCAAACCGATGTCGCTCAGAATAAAGAAATACTGCTTCCAGCTCGAGAACAACCATGAATCAGCTTGAATGTTCAAAAAGCCAAGCTATATCAAACGTTAATTTCCAACAAAAGCACCAAAAATCAACCTTCTTAGCATATTGATAAGTTGCCTGGAGCTCTGGAATGAGGCTGCTTTTGTCATATAACTCAGCCTTTTTCGGAGTTTCAGCCTTTTTGCTTTGTACCGCCAATCTGAAGGACATCATATTGAGACCTGAGCTAATATTTTAGGAGTACCCGCTGGCTTTATATGAGAGTTTGAAAAGTGGGAGCGACTTCATTGAAAAAACTTCAATTAAGAACATGATTAAGTTCATTCTTCTAACAACCTCCAAAAGATCGTCATATCTACAATAAAATCTTTAGCCAAGTGGTTGATAGTGCCGAGATTACTCTCCTGTGACATGGAAAGCAAGGAGTACTGCACTATCCTCTGGAACAGTGATTTTATGGATTTTTTTAAGTTCAATACGGCGAATAACCTCGTAGTTCTTCCTTGGATGGAGGTTGTAGATTGCTTCAGCTAGAAGATGAACAATTCATGAGGAAGGTATAAACCCGAGAGGCTTACTTGTGACTAAAAGAACTCGCTTTTCTTTTTTTTCACTGTGATTGATCCTGATCACTTGATCGCTGAAACACATGAGATTATCAGTGTTCTCTTTGTATGATTGAAGTATATTTATAATCGTCGGATTCTCACGTAAATGCAGGTAGTCTTTCGCAAACATTCTAAACAAAAATCAAAGATTTAGTATCAGTCTCAATCAATATGCTATCTACCCTTCTTGGTATACGTACGGTGAGTTTTTCCCTCCACTTCTGGTTAAAAACTGGTTGTTAAGCAACATCCTGCTCGGTGATGCGCCCTCCTTGTTTGATTCAGGAGTAAACTGAACATTTTGTTTAAATTTATATTGGGTTGGAGTGCGGTGCTTGTCTTGCTCAGTTTTCGTGATGATCTCATCTTGCTCTGCTCCTAATCGTACAGATTTCCCTGCACTTCGATTTTGCACGATATCAGCGCTCCTTACAATTTTCACTGGGGAAATGTTTACGCCCTGAATGACTTCGATCTTGAATTTTCCCTTATTCTTCCTCAAGTCACTTTCTGAACCATTGACCTTTGTAGATCCTCCTTCTCCTTGTAGCCGGTTCCCACTTTCTTTCTCTTGCAGGGTATTCAGGGAATCTTGCTGCACTTGCTCTTTAAAGGTATCGCCAAGTTGCTTCAGCATTTCAGGTCGCAAGCTCCCACGTTCATTTCCCGTTGTGTTTACAGGATTTTCCATTGCTGTTTGTTCATTGTCTATGGTCTCAGGTTTTGGCTCTATCTTATTACTCTCCTCGGTTGCCTCCTGTGTTTTTTCCGGGGACTGGTCCTCTTCCATTACTTTCTGCAAGAGATTGCCTTCAAACTTCAACTTCGGAGGCGAATCTTCTTCTTCTTGAGCAATTTTTTCTAAAAGCTGCGGTTTGATTAAAGGTTTGAGACGTTCCTGGTGCTGTTCTCTGGTTTGAGGGTCCGGCTTTGAAAAGAATTCGATAAGGGGAAAATACGAGACGTTAGATACCATTTTCAGATGCCACATTCCTGTATTGACACTTCTTTTGTCTCCTTGAGAAGTTGATTTCAATGTCAACGAAAAGTATCAATAGAAATTTACTCTGATTGCTCTCTTCTAAGATCTCTTCGAGATTCGGCCGACAAGAATTTCGGGATACAGAAACCCGCTCACTCATTCGATGTGATGCGAGCTCTCTCGCAAGACTTTGGAGGTGAGAAGATTTCCGAAGATTCAGCGTGGTGCGGAAATCTTGGTTATCTCTCCTTAAATTATCGTAATCCTAATGGAATAAATAAGGAGGCTAAAGGCCCAAGATCAACCTCCTCGAGTCTTGTGTATTTCTTTTTATATTCCTCTTCTTGCAATCTAAGTTGCTTTACTAACTCCTCGCTTCTGCTTAAAGCATGAGTTAGCTCATTAATATTCGTTTCAAGTCCCTTTGAAAAAATAAAACACATGTCACCTACCCATGTGTACCTGAATATATTCGTTTTTTATTTCCATCTCTTTAGTTTTGATTTCGATGTCAAGTTTCAATTTTTCAATGCCAGCTTTCAGAGCATTCAGCGATTTTTCATTGCTCACCTCCAAGTTGGTTAGAACTTCATCACCTTTCATGGCATTCTAAGATATCATTCACAAACAGTGACATTTCTAACAAAATATTACCATTTCAGTGTCTTGCAATAATTCGCTCAGCTGCTCATAGTTTTTCTTGAGCTCTTTATTCTCCGCCTCTTTATTTTTTATTTGCAGATTGAGTTTATCAACTGTCTAGTTTTGGCGATTACTTTATCATGTAGAAAGGCTGTTCAAATACGTTTTCCAGATTTTTGCAAGCGCTCTCAAGTTTCACAATCTGTCTGTTCTTGTCGCTTAACTGCTCCAAGTCCGCCGTCAGGTCTGCGACTCTTTCTTCCAAATCTAGCACCTGTCTCCCTATCAAATCAATTTAAAGCGCCTCTCCTTCAACTTACAATAATTGTCATTTAACTGCTCTAATTCACTATGACTTTCGTAAAGGTTTTTTAATTGGACCTCCAGCGAATTGATCCTTTTGGGAAATTGAGTAAAGGGCCTAAACTACAAAGAAATACCTCGAATTTAGCATCTCTTCACGAGCCTTGAACCCCTGGACCTTCTGCAGAGCATTTTCCAAGTTAATTTCGTTTGTTTTGGCCTGTTGTTGCACAGTCTGATAGAGCTCATGGATATCGAACAAAAGTCGCTTCAGATTTTGATCCCTTGCTACAATAACTGATATTTTTAAGCCTTTCAAATGCGAATACGTTTGAGTTCGATAGCCTCTTCGATCCTTTGCATCAGCTCGAAGAGAGGTCCGCGCTCTTGGATACTGGATCTGTTGAAATACATGGTTCTATAGCCGTTTTTCAAAAAATTCTTAGGCGAATTATTCTCTTACGGAAGCTTTGTGTCCTCTTCTTCTTCTCCATCGCTTTGAGGATCTATTTCTATCCCTTCAGAGACGCTTATTCTCGATTGAGGTCGGTCCCCTGTGAGATTCGCATCCAGCAGGTTTTTCTGCGAAAATTCCTCAAACAAATGCTAATCACGGGTTAGAGATGCTCATAATATCCTCAGTACCCTCTCAAGTTCTCCAACAAATTTTCCAAAGGCCGCTTTTGATATTTTCTCATTTTTCTCATCTGTTATCGCTCCAAAAATCGCTAAAATCTCCTCCTTACTGGCTGCAGTGCTTATTTCATCAACAACTTAGTGGAGCATTTCAAATGTCAGACCTGAAACTTTGCAAATTATTTACTTTTGGTAACTTCTGAGTACAAAATCTCCCCATTGTTTTTCGAGTCGCATATTTGAAAAATATATTTCAGCTCAGAGATCTTATCAGGGGTAAGCGCCCTCAATATCTCTGAACTGATCTTCTGGTTCCACACTCCCATTTTCTCTATCGAAGGTCGCTCTTGTCCTCCAACTGACTTCGTATAATTAGATGATGGGGAGAACGTTAGCCGCGGTTTATGAACATCCAAGAAAACAGAGCGCTGCCCTGAAAGAGGTGTTGAGAGACGACCTGCTTTGGCAATTCCGTGATGGATGATGAACTCGCTCACTGTAGTGTCAGCATAAGGATCCTCAGAAGAGACCATCTCTATCAGACCATCAATATGCTCTTTGCTGACATAACCAGTCTAATGGGATATAACGTTTTTGCTATTGTCATTCGAATTACCTTCTCCTGGTCAAAATGCTCGAATAACTGCACTCTTTGCTCTGATTCGAGGTCCGATCCCAAATAATTTACCAAAACTACGCAGCTTATTAGTGCTTTGAGTGGATACTAAGCTTACCTTCTTCAAAGTCCGAAAAATTAAATCTTTCTTTCTGATATAGCTCGCTTGCTTTAAGCTTTTCAACCAGTTCCTCTGTTGTTGCCATGGAATTCGGACTTTTTATTTATGGGTAAAAATTAAATAATTTCTGAATAGCCAATAAATCCGTGTTACGGATTATCGCTAATGGCTTTCAGCCCCCTACCAGGAGCTCCACTTTCTGAAGAATTAATAGGAAGAACTAGTAATTTGAGAGCAAAAACCCATTGATTCAAGGTAAAATACGGTAAATAGTTTCTCCCTTTATTTTTCATTACGAATGGTATTAAAGAATAAACAAAAATTATCGCCAATGAAACCCAACGATTAATGATATGCTTTCTTCTTAAGCTTGATATTCTGAATATATGCAATGTCATTTCCTATCTGTCTTAGCCTCATCACCGTGTACGCATACACGTCTTCTTCAGCAATCTTCTTGCTGAGAATCTCAGCGTAAATGATCTTAAACGCCATGGACAAGCCCGTGTCGTCAATGTACTTTAAGTATTGATCAGCCTAAAAACCATTAGACACTCACAACTTCAAAAACTCCTCACCAATTTTTTTCTCTGTGATTCGACTTCAGGGCTTTCGGCCTTCTCGACCTGCTCGACCTCGGTAATTAGCATCGATTTCCCACTCTTACTTGGCCTATATCGATAAAATTCATATGCGCCATTGAAAAATAAGAATACTGGAGATGTTTTCCAAAGAGGGACCTCATGTAGGTTTTAAACTCTTTAAAGTCGAGTGTCTTATCCTTATTCTGGTCTATGCTTTTGAATTCCTTCTGGATTTCCTCTTTCGTAGGTTGAGCCATTTTAAACTGCTCTGCTAACTTCTTCGTCGCGTTTTCAAGCTCGGTAATTGAAATTGTTTTGTTCTTCTCAGTGTCGATTTCGTCAAATACTGTCTGACACATCGCGTCAAATTGCTTTTCATCGAGCAAAAATGCTTCGGCCAGTGATCGGCTGGATTCTTGGGGTTTGTCGGATTTACTATGGGAAGAGGATGTTTAATTGATGATAAAATGACGATGCTACCTTTGCGGATCGTAGGTTTTACGGATGACTTGGCCGAACTCCTCTAGAGAGATCTTGCCATCTTTGTTCTCGTCGTAAGAGGCCATGACAGCCTGAAGGTCTTTTTTTGAGGGTGGGGAGATTCCGCTCTCTTTTGCAAACGATTGAAGAGCTGTCTCAAGTTCTTTGTTGCTAATGAAGCCGCTTTTGTCCTTGTCGATCTTTTGGAATAAGCCTTCGACCATTTTTTTGAACTCTTGTTCATTGCTGAAGATTTGTTGGACTTTAGACATGTGTGAAATAAACTGTTGCTTTTTTTCTAACTACGGATAATTATATACTGCACTGTGTATTGATTAGATGGATTAAAATTTAAAACCGATTAAGCAACACAAAGTATTGATTCTTCAACATCTCATTTGGACTCTGGCTTTCGCAGTGAATGTGATCGTCCAAAACAGATGACTACTATTTAGGCACTTTTCGATTGATACATTCGTTCAACAAACTTCTCGTGGTAGTTAAAGTGCTCTCAACGAAACAGGATAGAATTTAAAGCCGCGTGGCTGTTTTATGAAACTATGAGGGAGGATTAATGCTTTGATATTGATTAATTGAGTGAATCTTTTTGTTTGAGATTCGTATGAAGTATGAATGTGTAGGATGAAAGATTTTGATTTTTTCTCCTTATTTAGTCATTCAATTTGCTATTGCTTGATGTGATTTCTTGCTATGAAACACTAGTAATTGTCATGATTTGTGCCTAATTTTGAATCGGAATTAGAGTTGATCCATATGTCTTGAAGTTTCGGCTTTAAGTTTCGTGTTTTTGAAGCACTTAAGAAAAAGATTTGCTCTTCATTTTAAAAGATACTGATGTAGTTTTCTTTAGATATATGAGCTCCGAGCTACATATCATGAATTTTCTATTGACTTCAATCAATAATTGCAAAGCAGAAAAAAAGGCATTCAGTATCAAACTTTTTTAAACAGTACAAATTCTGATTCTTTAATTTCAATTTGAAAGCAGTTTCTACAACCCTCTGACTAAATTTCTCATCAAACTCGCCTCACATGACAAGTTCCTTACCCGTACTCGAAAAAAGCTTAAAAAACACCCACGAAAGTCTGAAAAGGACCATCGAAGAAAGCAATCTTTCCACTGACGAAGATTTTCGTGTAACTCAACGCATCATCGAGCAGGACTTGGCTGCAATCTTCAAAAAAGACCAAGAAGTCCAAGCAAAATTCACCGACGGCAAAGCTAACTACATCCAAGTCCAACTCGAGCTCAGAGAAGCCAAACACAACATTGAAATCCTCAAGAAAGCCCTTGATAAAGAACGTCAGCGCGTTAAAGAGCTCGAAGAGTCTTTCGAAGAAAGAGAAAAACAAAAACTTAAAGACCAAAAACGTGAATTCGAGGCCATTATCGAAAGAAACCTACAATTCATAGATCAGTTAGTCAAGGATAAGAAGGAGCTCAATGACCAATGCACTCAGCTAGCCGAGAAATTCAAAGAGCTGGAGGAGACTTTCAGCAAGCAGGTGCTCGATCTGAAGGAGAAACATAGCAGAGAGCTGAAAAATAGCAAAGAGCAATGGGCCGCTGCTGAAAAACTGCGGAAGGAGAAATGGGTGCAAGAGAAAACTTCTGAAATAAAGGAAATAACGATCAGAGGACTTGAGCCTGAGATTGATAGGATTATGAATAAAAACAAGCAGGAGGTCAAGCAGATGCAGCAGAAACATCAGGAGGAGCTAATCGCACTGAGAGAGCAATTGTTCCAAGAATATGAAGAGAAAATGAAGGCGTATAAGGAGAAGTTGGCACGAGAGAACGAATTTGAGTTGCAGAGAGAGCGGGATGCGGCGAAGCAGAGGTGGCAAGAGGCGTTAGGGGATTTAGAGCGGAAGAACTTCGAAGAGCAAGAGCGCATTAGGAAGAATTACGAGCGGCAGTTCGAGTATTTGCAAGAGCAGAGAAATAAGGATTTGGAGAGGGCGGAAGAGCGGATTCAGAGACTTAAAGAGGATCATAAAAGGGAAATCGAAAGGCTAAAGGAAGAGAAATGACCCTTGTAGCAAAGTAATAGAGATAAGTTACAATTGACTCAGACTACTGATTATTGTTTGTGTATGAAATGGATGAATCTCATGAACTTTATTAGCGCTAATTTGTTGTTTCTTCGAATGTATTTCTTTTTTAGCTGCTCCTGCAGAGTTTATAATAATAATCATTGACTTTTTACAGCATTACAGGCAGTTACAATTTCCGTAATTTTCAATCATACTTTAATACGCTTTAACAGAAGAGAATATAACTATTACTTTTTTGGAGATTACATGACTTATAATAAGTAATAACCTCTGAACCAAATCCGCTCTCTTCGGATAAGCAATCAAAATATGCATTGCTATCGAATTTCACAATGTATAATAATAAAATCAAAAATAACTCACAATCCTCATCGCTTGAATAAGCTATAACAGCTTACATCCAATTACTTAAGTTATACATTGCCTTCTTTCTGATAAGATATTTCCTTCTCCTCTTGACTGAATAAATGAGAACCACTATCTCTCGGCATCATCGTATCTCCTACCATTCCAGTCCCTGACGCGCTCAATAAATTTCTCTCAGTCTCTTCTCCTGTATTCAGCCTTGGACCTTTTTTGAGAATAGACCCGTATTTCTCAACTGAGCTTCTGGTTAACATCTGACTATCTTCTGAAGTCACATCTGATAGAATTTTCCGGCTCTCTCGGCTTCGATTCACCATTTCAATCTCTCCGTTACTCTCCTCTTCCTCTTCCTCCTCGTCTTCGTCATAATCAGTGTATTCATCATACTCGTCATACATGGAGGTGAGTCTCATTGTACCAGTTTCATCATCATCACCAAAACCGCCCTTTGTTTGATATTCTTGCAAGTAGAGTTGTATGATTTCTTCGTCAGTGGTTTCGTAATTTTTCGGTTTTTCTGGAGTCAATTCAGAAGGACCGACCACATAAATGTAGTTCTCGTCATTAGTGAGATCTCTCGCCTTCGCCCCGTCAAAGAGGAGTTTGTCTGGTGACCTGCAGGAGGCAATTAGCTACAGAACATAGTAACAACTCACCTGAATGCGAAATTCCTAAAATGGATAAAAGCGCTCACAGTCATATAGAACGGGATCTGTATCCTCAAAGGGAAGCTGGATTCATGAATATTCTCCGCTTTTCCGAGGTATTCGTGAAGCTGAGCGATATTTGGCGACGCAAGGGTCAGAATGTCTAACACCTTGACGATTTGCCCGAAATTTAGAGGGAAACTGTCCGTCAGCCAAAACGATATCCCCATATTTCTATCCAGTTTCTTCACCTTTCCTCGGCCTTTTTTAAGCTCTCCAAACTTTTTAATCATCGCTTCCATTCTGTTGTCCAGCTCAAATGCATTCCTCTCAAAAAGACGCTCAGAGAGTTCACTATTGGAGTTGGTATAGCTAATCAAGAGGTCAATAGGTCCGAGATCTAAAATAATCCATTATTCACTGCAATGAAGGGAAATATTTACCTTGCTCTTCTGAAGGAAGAACCCAATATCTTGGCTTATTGCCGAATTTGGCTAAATACTGCTCGTAGTTCTCTATTACAACTTTAACTTTGTCTTTTGGCTTTGGTTTCAATTTGGGTTTGCCTTTTTCCTCAGGGTCAATGTGTTCTTCTGGTACGAGATCATCATTGGGTCGCGTGATTAGATGCAGTCTCATTTTGCCCATAAAAGTCATTTTGGCCGTGTTGAAATTTTGTATTTTAGCTGTAATTGACTCTCCGGCCCACGATCTCGCGTGCTCGAGCCTTATCTTGTCCATCTGAACGAAGTCAGGGGCTAGCTCCTGCTTTATCAGCTCTTCTATTTTCGCATCGATTTGAGTTAAATTGATCTCGGTTATCAGATTTGTGACAGTTCTTTGCGTCTCGTTTACCATCAACAGCTGACCCTCATACCCCGGATGGTCTGCTCCGAGGAAATAAAAGCTTCTTTGATCTCGCGACGCCTTTCTATTCATGTAATCCAAGACTGTCGCATCTAACCTCAGACTGGTGCCTCTTTTCCAGATTTTGTTGTGGTCTCGAGGCGCGAACCGATTCAGAAATGGGATGCAGCTCGAATTGAACTCCCAGTGAATATCGAAGGAAAAATCTGGGATGGTCCGCAGTATCTTCATGATATTTACTCTAGTTTTCTCCCATTGCCTCTGCCGCCAGTAGAACCCAGCAATCATCAACATTCGCATGATTTTTCTATGTTTCACTAGAACTGCTTCTTCCAGCGGGTATCTCACATGCGTTACTGCCCGGTGCTTCGGGTCCGCGCCATTATCAAGCAGCAATTTTACGATCTCCGTCTTTTGGAGCTTCACAGCGAGCAGCAATGGCGTGACGCCGGTGGTATCTCCTTGCTCGAGATGCGCGTAGAAGCAATTCATCTGCGTTCCTGAGCAAAGCGTTTTGAGATACTCGACATCAGAGTCGTAAACCGCCTTGTGAAATGGATAATCATCGGCTTGATCCGTCGGAAGGCTGATATCGTACAGAAACAGTTTCAAAGATTCATAAAACTGCCTTGCGAACGCAGGCTTTTGAGCATCCAGCCTTTTGATAACGCTGCGGTAGATCTCTGCAGAAACTCTTCGGAAATACGGCTGAGCGAAAAGTTCTTCTGAGAAGATTTTTTCAAAGGCTCTGACACATTCTGCCTCGGTTGAGAAGTATATGAGGCTGTCGAGTCTGTAATTTGCGATGTAGACGCTCATTTCCTCAATAACTGCTTTCATTGTCTCGTAGCGTTTGAGAATTTGCTCTGGTACGTAGAAATTCGGCTCCATGAGTCTTGAATGCAGCTTGTAAACGTCGCAGTTGATGAGCAGTTTTATGACCCGGAGTTCGAAATCAGAGATTTCTTTGGTTTCGCTGAGATTCCTGATTTCAGGGATATTTTTTTGGATATATCCTATGTCTGAGGAGAGGTAGTCATGGAAGCTTTGGAGTGCGAATTGGATGAAAGCGAGGTCGGTTCTGTATTTGTAGTTTGAAGGAGTACGTGAAAGTGTTAGTATGAACTCTTCTTTGTCAGGGTCGTCAGTTGGAATGAGTTTAGCAGGCTAATAGAAGGTTAGATTGAATGCTGAGGTGGCTGAGAAGGCATACCTCTTTGATATCGATGGCTTCGTGGTCAGTGGTGGTTTCGGGCCCTTCCATGAAAAATAATTTTATTTCACGATGAGGTGATTAAAAAAGTAGATTGTTTAATATCAATTTATATGAATGATTTGCAGGGACGCTATCGTTTCGACTGTACATCAGTGAAATTCGTGGTTAATTTGAATTTTTCATTGGATATTCATATATACGAGAAGAACATCATGCAGTGCTCTCATACCAGGGATAAGTTTTGATAGCTCGATAGCTCATTATGGTATCGAATCGCACCAATGTACATAAAAATGAAGCAAATAGGTTCATTTTTGATATGAATAGTCTAGAAATAGGGATGGAAGGTCGCCAATTAACATGAATTCTAAAACAATTGCGTTTTTCATAAGTACTCTCCTTAATATGAAAGATAGCAAATGTAAGGATTTTATTTATTTAATTGAGAATAGAGCTGATTAAGTAAACTTGGGAAAAATGATAGAGGAGACAGAAACAGAGGTTTCTCGCTTATTTGGACGCCCTTGAAGATAAAAAGCAATTGATTTTGTGAGTAGTGTAACGAGCTCCTCTTGGAAACAGTGGATATCAACAGGAAGGGTCTTTTTTCGAAATCGTAAATAAGCAGGATATACGAATGCAAGCTTGGCAAATGGTAATCTGAATAAACTTTACATTTTTGAGAAGGTGTCAAGATAGACTTTTGCATATTATTTGAACTAAAGCCAAAATTATTGATAATTACGAATAGATGAAAAAAATGAGAAAATATGATTGTTATTTTTGAAAATTGAGAAAACTCCTTACTCTGTTAATATGGCAGAGTACTATTCATGAAAATATCCATAAGATGATACTCGAATAACAAATCTCAAGATGTTTTTGAACACTCAAAACATCGGTCGTTATCCAGGCAGTATAGCAATTAATGTTATTGAGAGTAGTTTAGACACATTAAAATTCACACAGCTTCTCTCACGCTAATATCTCAAACTTTGTCATGAAAGATGATAATCTTAACGACAAAGATTTATTATTATTACCTCAAAAAAATTACAGATTTTTACACCAAAAGCCTAACGAATCAAAAAGAACGATGCTTTAAAGCCATATTTATGTAAGGGTTGGAGATCAGCACCTCTGTTGGTAATAAAGTGTAAATCTCCTTTACTTTTTTATATTCTTTTCTCGCCCAGGGAAGCAAAGGTGTCAGCGTCACCAAAATCAGAACACAATAATATGCGAGACTCACCGCAAGAAGATTTTGAAATACATGTTGCGCACGGACTGCAACTTCTTCGAAATTCAATTGATAGTTAGTAATAACGTCGCCGAGAGCGACATGAATCAATGTTGCAAAGAACATTGGATGCAAAGTTGCAGCAGTAGTCGTGAAAATGGCAGCAGTCGCATACGTGGGAGCATTCTGAAGTTGTTTACGGTGGGCTGAAAATCCTTCTATTGCACTTGTAAACATTGCTGGGACTCCGAATTGAACAGTAGTTGTGATACTAACAAAGGCTTTACAGAAAGATGATATTAGGCTATCCGAAATATTATCACAAAATGACTCATTGCGTAGATCCTGTATGACCTTTGTGAGGTTTGCTGAAACATATGAATCATCTGGCAATGAGTCTATTGTATTTAGCATCGAGTAAAGCGAGGAAGAGGCTTCTTTTGCTTCATCAATATAAGATGCAGTTGCATTGAGCAGCTCCAAGGTAGCAGCTGGATTGTCGCTTGCTGCCATTAGCATCGCTTCCACAAAATGTGCAGAGATAGTGGCAGCGACTGCTCCGCTTTCTGCGAAAAGCTTGTATTGCTTTATCAATGGAATACAGCTATTGACAGGAGATCTCTTCAGGTCATAAGCAACGAGAAATGGCAGCAGAAAGAGGATGAAAGAAGCGATGGAGAGAGCGATATGTAATCGTCTTCGTTGTTTCAATGGCTTGAATTTTTTCGATATGGCTACACCAGCTCGACTGATCTTCTTAGAGTTTGGGTGGGCTTCATGTTTCTTTGTTACAACTGCTTCGGAGCGCTCTTGTAGATAAGCAGCCTTCTCTCTGAGAGAGGCTATCTCATTATCCAGCTCCGATTCTGAGATCCGCGTGAATTTAGAGAGGAGATTTTCTGACGAGCGGTGAAGCTTGAAGAAAATGTATAGCACTGTAGCTCCTATAGTGAGTGCAACAGCAACCCCCACGAGGACTCGGAGCGCTAGAAGCAAGAGCAAATTATCAAATTCGGCAGAGAGGCGAGAGAAGAGATCGTCGCTGAGCAACTGGAAAATTTCGTTATAATTTAAGTTCTCCTGCCGGAAAAAATTCAGGCTGTTGGTATTTACCTGAAATCCCTTCAAAATACCGAACAAAAAGTTACCCATGTAGCCTCTTAGCACGTCCAATGCCTCGTTAAATTCTACTTCCCGATTGAGGTACGGTGAGTCAGGCAACGTAAGGTTCATTGCATAATTTTCGTACGTAAAGCCTGAATAATACGAACTTGGATTAGATTGAAGGACGTATTTTTCAAATTGTGTCTGGAATGTCGTGAAGAAGTTCTGAGTCATCCCAGGAACCAGATACATAGCCTGCATTTTGATCGAACTCTCAAAGAGTCCTTGGGCTGCAGCCAACGCTATCTCGCTGTAGTTGAGAAAGGCTGCCATAACCGTCATTAGTGTCAAAGGAAAGGAAGTAATTCCCGACATTTGAGACAGGATTTCAAATTTTCGAGCCAGATCTAAATAATCACCGATCAAATAGCCAAACAATGTGAGGCAGGCAATGAGTTGTAGCACTCTCACCCACTCAATTGAAACGGGTAATTTGTGATTGTTGATTAACTGTTTTGCTCTTGTTGTATTCCTTTGACGTCTTGCGGAGCCTCCCATACTGCCATAGTAAGCTGTCGAGGCATTTTGATTTACCCAAGCGGGTTGACGATCGCTTTCTTGGTCTTTAAATTCTTCACTCACAAAGTCATTGACTTTTTCGATCTTGCGATCGCTTGATTTGTCTATGCCCAAATGTTCAGACACCTCTTCATCTTTTACCTCTAGTATTTTGGAGGAGTATACTGGCGGTTTCAATGTAGATTGACTACCAAATTTATTGAGGCACAAGTTAGTATTGACTCTGGTTTTATCGTCTCTTGTACCACCCATAAATTGGAAATTTCCATTCTTCTCAGTAATACTATTGGGTGTCGTCTCCAAAGGAATGGGATCCGATTGTTGTGACATCAATCGATTGGTTGAAGAAACTTGCTTTCGTGGCGAGATTTCCAAAACATCTTTGAGAGTTCCTGGGCTAGCAGGATAAAGATAGACAGCATAGTTCTTGCAGATCCCAGAATCCATTTCTTTTGTTCCGAAGGGACAAACTGAGAACTCAACTTCAAAGGAGTGTTCGCTCGAAGTTTTTGTAGGCTGGAGTGTCAAAAGTCCGGTCTTTCTTGTATAAATCTCATCAAGTAGAGAAGAAGCCTCAAGCTCTCTCTTAGATAAGATCTGTTGGATGAATTTCCCATTTAATTTATTGTAAGCCATTAAAGATGATGCTAGGTTGGCGCTGATTCCTTGGATTTGACCGTTTAGATGGCAGAGTATGAAGTAGTCTGAAGCGCTCCTTTCTTCTTCTCCGATCAAGATCATGCAAGGAATGTCATCAACAATTTGGTGTTGAACACTTCCGTGGGCTGGGAAAAGGTCCCCATTGCGGTTCTTCAAAATGACTTGGCACATTTTCTGATCAGAATCTTGAGCTGCTTCTTTTTCCTCTTCAAAAAAAGCATTTCGAGTAGGATAATTCACGGCAATGACCATATCGTCGAACTTGAATCCCGCGGCTTCTTCTGATGTATAATTTAAGCGTGCCAATAACTGTTTGGTACATCGTATGATTTTACCCCGGTTTATGGTGCAGTCATTCACGACGAGGATAAAAGTTTGAGAAGTCGAGCTGACTTGAATTTTTTCAATGAGTTCATTATTAGTGATATTTTTGAGTCCTTCTCCCTTAGCCGATCGATATGAGTGGGTATTTTTGAATTCAAATCCTAAAATCTTAGGATCTCGAAGCACTTCTTTGGCAAAATACATCAATAATTCTTTGAGCTTGAAGTAAGTAGAGAAATCAGAATCTTCGGTAGCTTTTGTTATGAGAGATCGTATTTCTTGAGTTAAAGCAGCTCCTGTAGACTTTAATAAGTTCAAATCAACATAAGGAACTTTCAGAGAGTCCAAGAATTCAAGTTTTTTTTCAATAAAATTAATTATTCTGAGTTTGAAATCTTCTGTTTTGTCGAGGACTGAAAAGACTTTGATTACATCCAAGGAACTGCTGTCTTTCAATATATTAGCTTCTTGCAGGCATTCTTCCTCGATGAGGTTCATCTGTATTTTTTCTCTTAGTTTTAATGATAATTGCCCTCTCTTGAGTTTTATTCTAAAATCATTAAGCAGAATGAGTGCTTGTTGGGGATCTTTTCGCACTCGCTTGACAAAGAAGAGATATGAGACGAGAATTGGCTGCAAGGATGGTTTGGTAATATCTGTAACTTGGATGTACTGCTGGTAAGTAGTCTCAATGAACTTGATGAAGGCTTGAAATGTCTTCTGTTTATGCGGATCATCTTCAAGTGAGCAGTCTTCCTTCGAGAAGATTGTCGCCATATCTTCAAGGTTTTTTTCATTTCTCAGATTCGATCGATAGGCAAGAATTGGATAAATGGATTCTATCAATGAGCTTTTCCCAACAAATTCATCAAAAATAAGAGGCAGAGCCCGTACCATTGCACTGGAAAGTTCAGGATTCTCAAATTGGCTTGCCAAACTCCAGGATCTATATCGAATTAGACTTCTTAATCCCCAATAAATGAAGACAGTGATCAATAAGAAAGGAAAATCTTGAATGTGGTAAGCATGATGCTGCAAGAGGATATCAATTCCCAATGCAAAGCAAAAAGCTTGAAAGATCAGTTCGACTTGATTCTGAAGGCCATCGACATATTTCGGCGCTACAAACAGACAAATAATTTGAAGAGCTGTCAGAGCTAGGCCAATATACACGGAGATATTCGACCCTGCATTTTTCGTTGCCAGCATGATCACGAATCCAATGATGTCTATCACCTCTCCAGCGATTCCTCTTGAAATACACTTCAAATTCGTATAAGGATTCCAGAAAAGAAAAATGCTTTGCAAGGCCCGAGAGATCAATATGCATGCGAGATTGAATATAGCAAAAGCAAGTATATATGACTTGACTCCTGCCTGAGAGAACACGGAGAAACTGTTCTCCAGAACAAGAATGTAAAGAAAATATTTTTCAAAGACTAACGCCCAAGAAATGAATTCTAATTGGAAGAGGTCGGAGGGTCGCTCTCTCGTTCGTACCAATGCGAAAAATCGCAATTTCACCAAAACACCAAGTAGGATGATTGAGAAGAGTATAGTGGTAATCCCTTCATAATTTAAGGGAGTGATTTGAGTCCAATACTGAATTTGGAACATCTTAATGATTTGGGCGATTACCCTATTGACTCTGATGCCCAAAGAAGCGGCTTCTTGAGCCGAAAATAAGAAGGTTCCAGCCCTCTGGAGATGGTATATTACGAGTGAAATAACTGCTATCCAAGTTGGAATCTTAGGAGCGCAGTTGGATACTGTTCGGTTGTATCCTATGAGCAGAGCGATGAAATAGTTCGAATAGTTCATTCTGCTTTCATTAAAAAAAGTACCTTTTCCGTATATATATTTTTGTAAAAATTGGAAGTTCCTTTAATATATTAGTATCGCATTAATTTTTCCGGATTCACTTTTGTCCATTTATTAATACCAAGTACGAAATAGTATTCTGAGTCTTTATTTTTTCCAAAGGAAACGCACAATTGCAATAAAATTTGATCTCCAAGTTAATTAATCCCACAAATAAAATAATTTCTCGAATGATCAAATGAAAAATTTGATTTGAAATAAAATATCTCAGATCAAGTATCATTCTTAATTAACGGCTATTGATTTGAGAATATAATTCAGCGAAGCATACGCATTCGGAAGAAAATTCTTTTGATGAGAAATTAGAAAATTAAAGAGTTAACTTGGTATTGATAAACAAGAAAGCTCATAGCTTCTAATACTAAAGGAGCTGACAGCAAGAATACCACGTCACTAAATTATATATCTTATATATCGAAGAGATATGATTGGAAATGACATGAATCCAAACTCACCTCCAAAAAAGGAGATGAAAAAAAAATGGGTGTTTTGTTGACCCGTTAAGGGTTTTTCTTTAACAATTTAGAAAATTAATTTGCTGCCAATTTGGAACCATGCTTGAATCGCGAACTTTTTTCATTTAAATAAATTAAGTTGCCTCATCAATATAATAGAGTGGCAAGTTCTTCTTGGAAATTTGTATCTCATAGTTTTCGAAACTTGGTGGATGGAGAAGAAGGATGGGGGAAAATGCCGGGTGGTGAAATTTCCTTTTGATTGGGAGGGAAAAAAAGTGAAATCGGTCTCTGATTAAGATTTTGCTCTTAAATACCATCTGAAATGCTTCGTAATTAGAGTAGCAGAGTGGTTTTGGACTAGCAGTTTTCTGTCAAGTGACTCATCCATGCGATGGTAATGGGATCTTACATAGATGAGAAAATGAATATTTGATTGGAAGATATTGAGTTTCTCTTTATTTTTTGCCACAAAGAAGAAACCTCTGTTAAGCTTATACGTCCGGTAATAATCATCATTTACTAAGAAGTAAACTTAGATTTTGCCTCATCACTACCAATTAAAGCGCGTTTTAGAATCATTTAAATTTCTACTTAAAAAAAAAAAATCATTTGAAAGAGAGAGGCTACCTAATCGAATCGAAATTGATGAGTCTGTAGTCACCCTTTGAGAGAAAAAATAACAGAACAACGCATGAGATCGGCCTCAAAATTTGAGATTTAGAATTGAAACAGTTTAAACAAGCGAAAAATATATCCATCTCACGTACTGAAAACAAAGAATTATTAATTTATTGTTATTGAAGTAACGCATTAGAAATCGCTTTGTGGGTGTGGAACCAAAAAATTCTCAAGGCCAGTAAACCTACAACTAACTTCCCATTTATCAGCATAAGGGGTCCATACTTCGCCTTAATTAACACCTGAATCAAGTTCAACAAGATCAGCAAGGGGCTTTCTCTCTTCCAAGAGATGAAGAGGAGACGAGTTGAGCCAAGCTCGATAACTTACGGCATTTCGATCAAAGCGTTCGTCAAATAATTAAAAACTTAAATAACTA
>ENA-UOTZ01001296-UOTZ01001296.1-compost-metagenome-genome-assembly--contig:-NODE-1296-length-17670-cov-10.072472_pt1 | contig 17670 bp, 14 predicted proteins | sample MGYA00238144_ERZ746983 | MGnify/ENA primary metagenome ERZ746983 (study PRJEB28759, sample SAMN06268863) | compost metagenome | isolation source: single cell | place: USA: California, Emeryville, Joint...
TAAATGATCTCCAGTCCTTACACGTACAAACAACAACACTGTACGTCCCCTCTTCAAATATACTCGGACTAGCTCACTGCTTCACAATATACGTTACAACTTCTTTCTGATAAGGCTTCTTCTCATGGTATTTCTGCCCCTCATTCTTCTTGTAATATTCTATTTATTATTAAATTCGAACCTCTTCTTTTTCTGCAATAATTACTTTTCTCTCCATAGCCTCCAGTATATTCAGAATCGTCTTTCTTCGCATATTTATAAGAGTAACTGTCGCCTTTGCTACCATAGTCTTTATCTCCTCTGCTCTGGTATTCTTTTTCGCCTTTGCTATAATAATCTTTCTCTCCCTTATTATAATAGTCTTTCTCTCCTTTGTGGTAGTAGTCCTTTCCTTTTTTGTAAGACTGCGATTCGCCTTCATCCTCGCCATAATCATAACCGTAGTCTTCATAGTCATATCCATATCCCTCAGATTTTTTCCCACCACGGTCACCGTGATGACCTCCTGATTTATACCCTCCTCTGCGTCCGCCATGATACCCTCCTCGGGAATGGTGAGGCTTATAGTATCCTCCCTGATTGTCATAATTTCTCCGTTCTTTGTAGTCTCCTCCTCCTCTTCGAACCTTTTCTCCTTCTACACAAGCGAATTTAGTTGAAAGAGGTATTTTAAAGCGAAATACCCTCATTTTCTGCGTTAACGTTCTTCGGTTCACGCTGAGATGCTTCTTTATTCTCTTCATTCTGCTGTGAAATGGATTTCATTTCCGCTTCTCTTGCCTGCTGAGTCGCATCATCAACTACAACAGCTTCAGTCTTTTCTTCTACATTGACACCTTCTAAATAATAAGATGAATAGTATTGGTTATTGCTGCTTAAAATTAAAATTCCTCACCAGTATGTTCTTCGGCTGGTTGATCAGCTTCCTCTGTATCTGGATTCGGGAGCCATTGATTGATGGTTAAGCCTTTTTTCTGTTTTTTGTCGTCTTTGGGAACAACCGGCTCTGTTTGTAAGAAATTTGTCGGTTTGATATGGAGCTTTTTGCTTTTATCCTGCCCAGAAGCGCCGTGGCCCCTACCTCGATCTAATTTCCGTTGGATTTAGCCAGATTAGCCTCAGAATAAAAGAAAGCGCCCTTACAGTCGGATTTTATAGAATTGATAATTTGCTTATTAAACATCGTTTGAATTAATTTAGAAGTTCTAAAGGGTTAAATACCTAAAAACCAGTCAGCCAACAGCACATCAGCTCTCATTTCTTGAGAATATCTGGACTGCTTTGCATCGTTTCCGACATGAGATAGTGTTAGCGACCAGACGTGATAGATTTATCTGGCATCCGCCCCTTTCTTGATCGTTATCTGAAAAAAATTTTACGTTATTGACATCATAGCAACAAGCGAATTAATTTTGAGCTCAATAAATTTTCAGACAAATAAATTACCTCCATGAAGGCACAACTCGAGGTGTTTGCAAGAATTAAGCCTCAGCATGGGTACGCGCTTTTTCCCATGTCAATGCGTTTCAATTTTCTTTTAATTACAGAAGCCAACTCAAGTATACACTTTGCCAGAACCATCAGAATCTGAAAATATATGCACCATATGACTCAAAAACTGGATATATGAATAATACAAGAGTATGCGAATAAAAAAAATATCACCACGCTAATCATCCCTTCTAGGGCTCTTATCAGTTTGCTTATAATTATGTGTTTGACGAAAACTCGAGCCAAGATGAAGTGTTCGAGCGAATCGCCAAACCAGTAGTTATGAGGTGACGATTTTTTTGAGTGACTTTAGCTGATGAGTTTATACCTCAGCTGCTTGGAAGGTTATAATGGGACAATCTTTGCCTATGGTCAGACGGGAAGCGGAAAAACTTACACAATGTCCGGCGCGGGTATTTATTCGGTGTTCAAATGCCGTTATTATATATATTTTTTTTGGTTTCAAGAAAGCTGGAAAGTGCGTGGAATTATCCCTCGAGCCTTGGAGGTAACTTATTGGCATCATATTCTCATACAATTTGTCAAGACTATTTTTCAAGAAATCGGAAGAAGAAGAAATATAGAATTCAATTGCTTTGTGTCGTTTATGGAAATATATAACGAGCAGGCCTTTGATTTGCTTGATCGGCGCCACATGGAGAATTCTATGGAAGATTGGACCAAGGTAACACAGCAGAGGGTCAGAGCGCATAAACATATCTGATATTTTTAATTAGGTGCAAATAATGGAAGACGAATTAGGAAATATTCATATGAAAAACCTATCTGTGAATAAAGTCAAAAACGAGCAAGACGGGATCGATCTTCTGATGATGGGGAATTTAATCCGGCATGTAATTATCATTGCACTCTCGCTTTGATTAAAGCCTTCAAAAGGTGAGTTCGACTCCAATGAACCAAGCTTCTTCAAGATCCCATTGCATTTTTACTATCACAATAGAAGGAAGAGATTTAGAATCCGAAACGTTTTTTCATTCAAAATTGAATCTAGTTGACCTGGCAGGCTCTGAGCGCGTCTACAAAACACAAGTAGAAGGGAATACGCTCGTTGAAGCAAAACATATCAACCTCTCACTCAGTTACCTCGAACAGGTCAGTATCTTTGCAAAGATATATTTCAAATATGATCGATAGGTTATCCTGGCGTTACATGAAAAAGGGACGAAGAATCGCAATCATATCCCATACCGAAACTCGCTGATGACGACGGTTCTCAAGGAAAGTTTAGGTGGAAATTGTAAGACAGTAATGATTGCAACCATGGCAATGGACCCGGATCATTTGGAAGAAACTATTTCGACAGCGAGATTTTCTCAGCGCTGTTCGCAGTTAGTCAATGAGGTAAATTTTTTCAAGAACCCGGAACAGAAACAGTAATGTGGATACAGATTAAAAAGAACGAGAAGATCGATGTGAATCTCTATATCCAAAAGCTCGAACACGAAAATCGGCTGCTGGAACAGTAATTATTTTGTTTTTGTTTGTTGACTTACTTGCTCTCAAAGAGAATTGGCATATTATAAATTGAATTTCGGCACACAAAAGGCAAGAGAAGAGGCCGCACGGTTTCTGCAGACGGGGAAGCTAATTGTGTCGGAAATAACGCAAAAGGAGCTGGATGAGAAGGTACCAATTCTTTTAGGTCCTTTTCGCCTTATTTCTTATTACGAAAATTAATTGAATCTAGGTCGGAAGATTTTTAAACGATGAAACGGAGAGAATGAACATTTCCACCATCGAAGAAGCTCAATCGTGTTTCATCGCAATGAAGGATTTTTATAATACGAGATTGAGAGAATACATCAGTGAGCTGAGGAGAATCTCTCGAATTCTGAGCACGTACGACGAAAATTTAACCTTGAAGAAGAATAAGTAACATTACAAATTTGATTTTATATATTTCATGGAACAAAATAACTAGAACTCAAAATGTACGTGGCTTTGAAACAAACTCTCTGAGAGATACTGGCGGGCGTCCCCTACCAAGAAGCCAAGAAAGAATTGACCTCGAGGCCAATCAAAGAAATTCAAATGGATATGTTTCAAGTAACTCTCCAACGAGAAAGCTAAGGTCTGTGAGCCCAAAAGAAGCCAACCCTCCAAGATCGTCGAGAACAAGAGTAATAAAAGAAGTTCAAAACCGCAAAATCGAGCAGACTGAGAACAATGAGATTTTGTCCGAAAACTTGAGATTAGCGATGAATCTTCTTATGAAGAAGCACGGAACCAAAGAAATTTCAAAATCTCCTGAGCAGTCCCCGCATTTACAACACCGAGCATCACCCAAAAAAACCCAACAGAAGCAGTATCAAACCGATTATGAAATTGCCAGAAACCCCGGGAACGGTGCAATGAGTGACATAGACGCTCATATGAGCAATCAAAACAAATTTGACAATATAGACATGACGGAGAGCCAACATTTTACCCCAAAAAATCAAGAGTTCGCTCCTGAGGCAAATATCCAAGCTCCCTCCAAAAAAGCAGTGTCTTATCCCACTCAGCGAGTCAATTCTAATCAATACCCTCCCTTGGAAATTCCGAGCTTAAATAGAAACTCAGAACCACAGAAAATAGATGACAATCGCTTTCAGCTAGGAGAACGGAGCAAAAGTCCTCCATCTAGGATAACAAATCTGCAGCCATTGATAATAAAACATACTAATTCGGCCAATGTAAATGGATACACTACAAAGGAAACTTTGGAAGTGAACAAAAAAGGCTCAAAGTCCGATCCTCGAATTGTTCCCTTTATTCAAAGACGAGGAAAGCTAGCCTAGGATCTAACTCTGTGATGATTCAAGTTTATTTATCTTGATGCATATTTTTTAAATTTTTTTTTTAAATTTGAAAATACCAAAGCAATTTCATGATTTTGTTAGCTAGCTCACTATTCTTTAAGTATGAAATATTTTTCTAATAATTTTGCGTATTTTCGAGGAGAAATGCGCGAATAATAACAAATTCTTTGAGAAAATTGAATTGAGCTATCTTTATATGGGTAGACGCACACAACTTTAGTACACACAAGCAAATCATCCTCATATATTAATTTCTTGTATTCCCTTCAACAGTATCTTACAAAATGCACCAATCTTTATTGTCTTCTGTCAATTTCTCTTTAGCAATATGTTTAACAGAGCTTGTGGCTTATTCTCATCAGAAATCTACACCAGAGATAAGTTTTCAACTGAAAATAACCAAGTTTATACTTCTTTATTGCTGACAACCTCCTTCACTCTTTTCAGTATCAGACTGTGAATCGTATCAAACTCAGAAAACTGTAATCATGTCAATCACAATATAGCTACACAACGCTTTACCTTAAGTGCCTCTTCAGGAGACTTCTGCGTTAGAGCCTTGTTAGCAACGTCAACCGAGGTCAGCACTTTCTCATAGAAGAGGTCAATATTATCCATAAAGCTATATAACCCATTAACAAAGCTGATACGGAACGCTTAGCTTTACTCGTCTGCGGCCTCGGGGTTATACGAATCATCGATTTGCAAAACATCCATGTCGTGGAATATGTCCTTTATTGCAGAGAACAGGTTCACTACCATGTACTCACCATATTTCCAGTCAGGAATCACTTTCTACAGCATGTGCTAATTAGTCCCATTGGCTTATGAGAGCATAATTACTCTGAGATCCAGCGCTCCGTTTTTAAAATCAATAAGTGGGTGGTATATCGGCGTTTTAAAAAAAATCTCAGGCTTTGAATGCGGAAAACCTCTCGGGAACTCAATTCGGAACTTGAACTTCCCGTCTTTGTACATACCGGTCCTGATAAAGATAATTCCATCCCAAATATCCGTGTTTTTTGGTCTCGGAGCAAAGTAAACGCCATACAAATGGTTATAGATGCTCGCGTTTTTGCTGATATATGCAAAGAATCAGAGGACTCAGGCCAAGAAGAGAACGTTTTACAATTCTAACTCCAAAATTTTGTTTCGGAACTGCGTGGCTTCGTATCTTCCAAGACCCCTGGATGCGTTATATAAATTTTCCTTATCTGCGCCTTGTAGAGGGTACTCTCTCCCTGATTCTCCCTTTGTTTAGCCAATATTAATCCAATTTGATCAAGAAAAGTCAATTACGGTTCTCATTTTTATAGTAGGGGATTCAGATTCAGCGATTGGGTTGTCATTGAAGTCGTCCTCAATGTATACTTTCTGATTATCAGGAACAGGGGTTTTATTCGACTGCATTTTGCTTACCAGCGCGTTTTAAATTGAATATATGTATATCAAATACACACTCAAATTTGAAAGAAGACGTCACGATGCCAAATAGAATAAAATTTGATCCGAATTTTATTTGTTCGCCTTACGACTTCCTGCGAAGTATATGCTATTTCTGATTTGTTAAGCCTCTTCCAATGGTAAGTTCAGCGGTCTCACTGTGACCTGTCTGACTGACAAACTCGGTCAATTTCAGAATTTTCCATTGTCGTGAAGTGAGGAGAAATACCAATTCTTAAAGTCGGGCCATCAGGTTATTTCGAAAGGTTTATTAATAGCAGCATAACATTTTGTGTGCGTTAAGCGAGGTCAAATTAATAAAGTGTGTTTCTACAATCTAACAACCGTGAAAATTCTCCGTTCCAAAGGCAATTAAATAATCGGAAATTAAAAATAAGCATTAAACATCGACCTAAGGAGAAAATGGGGGACTTTATACTTCCTAACGACACTCTCGAGTTTCAAAACCAAAGGCAATCGATCAAAATATCTTACTTACAGCAAGAATTGAAGCAACTTCAGGAACATGTGCAAGATCTTGAGAATATCATCAAACTCAACAAGGAAGCGCTGCGAATCGCAGTTAATGGAGGCACTCAGCAACAGCCAAACCGTATGAGATCAGTTGCGGCTGGCAACGAGTCAACGAACCGATCTGAGGATATAACAACCGTGATTGATAACAAAGGACTCCATATGTTGATCGATCAGCTACAATTAGAGAATATCAGACTGCTGCACATCATAGACAAGGTGACAAAGCAGAGAAATCAAGCCCAGAGCCAGGTACCTAGTGCCAAACCAGAATTTTCTTATATAATTATGTGCTCAGGCATTAATCAACGCGCAGATATGTGAAGAAACCGAAAGAAGAGAAAACGAAACTATCGCAGAGCTCAGAGAGAAGATTTTCGAGATGAAGAAGGCTTTGCAAGATAAGGAGTTTGCAATTCAGGAGCTTGAAAAGGTCAAACCGCTCTACCAAGAGGACGGTACAGCTATAAAATACAGAGAGGTGACCAGAAAATTCTGTTATATACATATTTACCAATATCGCCTTCCAATAGGTGTTGAATCCTCATGAAGGAGCCGTGAAGCTGCAGAACGAGGTGGAAAATTTAACGAAAATGCTCTCTAAAGTGACTCAAGAATTGAATAAAACTCAAGAAGAGAAAGAGGAGCTAAGAGGAATGAATATGGTAAACCCCATATATGGCAATTATAGCAAATATAACGCTCTTTTTTTATTAGGCTTTGACGGCTGAGCTCCAGAAGCTCGCGAGTAGACTTTCAAATCCCAGCCATGCTTTCAAACGTATTGATTTCAGTTAATGATGAAATTTCTAAATTCTATACGCAATAGCTACGAAAATTATGGCTGATCCGGATAACTTAGACATTTCAGATTTTCCCAGTTTTCAAGGTAATATTCTCTTTTCTTGCAAAACGGATCTGACGCAATATGGCTAGGTCATGGAGATAGTGAGCCTGAAGACCCAGATCATGTTCTCTTCCCTGATAAAGTAAAGAAAAAGCCAACGACATCGGCAGCCAAAGCGATGATTCCAAAACTTGACCTGACCAAAGCCAAGCAAATTCAAGATTTTAATGCTAAAAAATCAACACTCGAACAACAGCAACAACAAGCTGCTGCTCCAGTTGATCCCAAGCTTAAAGAGAAAGTGACTCAGTAAATCCTGACCTATCAACAAAGTCTCTAATGAGTTTATTACTCTCCTATAGGCTAAGTGAAGAAGTAGAAAATACAAAGAAGCTTCTCGCACAGGAAGTCGTGAACAATCGCCTTCTTAGCGATCAAATCAATGAGCTAAGAAAACAAAACCGTGAATTGGCGAGTCTTAATGAGACGTTGATCAACGCGAATAGACGCTATGAGGAAAAATGGCAGAAATTTTATTACACACTGGAGTTCTATAAGGAATTCTACTACAAACATTTCGAGGTCGTCACCACGAATCTGCCAACAAAATCACTTTCAGCGAGCAACACCAACAAATTCAAGCTTTTGGATCAGCTGCGATCGAAATTAAGTGTCGATACGAAAGACTTGATGCCGGATCAGATGATAATGAAACGAATCGACGAGGAGAACGAAAACCAGGGAGCGCAAATGAACCTGGAGAGCTGCAAGATTTATTTGATGAGGCTTGCACAGGATATTGAGCATAGACTGCACTTTAACAGAACACATGCGAAAAAATGGAAGCAAACGAATAAACTCCCTGAGAATGAAGCCAACGAACTTGGTCTGAGGAGAACAATGAGCAATGTCCTTGATGGATTCGAAGAAAAAAAGAAAAAGGATATGTTTGAGCAAGGCGGACTCTTCCGGCTTAACGTGCAGAAAAAGAAGTACATAGAGCCTGTCACTGCGAATAAGCAAGCGCTTAACCTCGATTTGTCAGTAATTGACCCTAATGGCAATAAAGAAGCGCCAAGTCCGATGACAAGAGTCAATTTATTCCCTGGAAACCAAACTACGGCAGGTAAGAAACGCGGGCCTCATGATCCGGATGGGCCAAGTTTTACCTACAGTCCTGATAAATACAATAACAACGTGAGCTTTATCTCGAATGGCGGGGATATATTTGACTAAGAAAAACTCAATAGGAAAGTTATGCTGAGTGCCTGAGATAGCTTTTCTAATTATCTTTTGTTTTTTGAATTGAAGCCTAAGTTTATTGGGTAGCATTCTATATTGGACTGTATATCGTTACGTCTAACTTCTAAGCTGTATTATCCGAAGCTTACGCATGGGAATTTTAATCGTAATCAATTATTTACATGAGTTGATAAGAAATAGTCCCTTGTCTCTTTATTCAAAGAAAAATTAACACTAACTAAATTACTGACCTGTTTTCTTTGAAAATGCTTAGATCACTCAGAGGTAAGTCTCAAAAAGCAGCCAAATTATTCTCAAATAACGAGCAGCAGACATTAGAGATAGGCTGGATCTAAAGATGCATTGGAATCATTGGAAACGTCAAAAAACCCTTTGAGCTCTCTACGATATCCTTCGAGCAAATAAACCGATAATTAAAGCAGCAATCAACGCAAAAGTATGAACTATAGACATTAACAGTCTTAGAGTTCTGAATAAACAAAACTACAGCGACAAATTTTAATACTTGCCTTTGACTTGAGCTATAATTCAAGAATTAGTGGACTGATTCTGTAAATTAACTTTACATAAGCGTTTTTCAACTGAACTCTTGAGCAATTCTAGACTGTTCCCGTCCAACTCTTTAATCAACGTCATTATCGCACAAACAATATTATCGTTTCTTGAGTTGCTGGCTTGCTGCTGATGTTGCGGCGAGTCCCATTTATTTTCCCTTTCATTCTATACAACCATTAATTAAAGTTTCAACAAAGGCGATTTACCGGCAACTCTCTCGAAGGCCGAGGGTTATACTCTGGTTGCGGGTCATCGCGGTATTTCTTGTATCCTCCTACGTTTTTCGCCTGCTGCTGCTGTGGAGGTGCTTCTTGCTGGTAGCCTTTACCGCCCTTTTCTTCATACTCATCGTCATCAGGCTCAGCGTTATCGTAATAGCTTGGTTTCTTTTGTACTTTAGGGTATTCTGATTGTTTGGGGTACTCCGACTGTTCTGGTTCATCCTTTTCAGTCCCAATGATATCGTCAACTGTCAATCCAAGCCGTTTCGCATTGGCTCTGTCTTCTGGAGTGACAGGTAAGTTGTCCAGTTTTGTCAGCTTTGGAAGCAAGCAAATAACTTTTTCTCGGTAGTTTGATACTTCAGTACAAGGGTTTTCTGATAGCCAGAGCACTTTGAGTTCAGGGAGACCGATGAGATAGCGGAGTTCTGATAATTCCATGATGTTGTTTTTTCGGAGATAGAGCTCTTGGAGTTTCATACAATTTGAAAAATCTTTCAACGAGGAGATTTTGTTGACTGACAATGAGAGGACTTCAACATTAGGGAGTTTGCGGAGAATAGTGACGTCGACGAGGTCGTTACCCCAGACATTCAAATTGCGAATGCTGTAGAGCTGGTCTGTTTTTGCTCGAGCAAGGACGAGTTCGGGAGTTAGAACCTTTTGCATTTAAACTGGTAAAAATATCAAATTATTTTCTCAAATCGAATAAATTTGATTTTTTAAATCGATTAGACATATGAACTGACCTTGTGAGTGTGAGAGGTAATTTTCGAAGTAATGTGGGAGCTTCTTAAATAAAATAAGTTGAAAGATGAGAGATATGGCTGGAAAATGCACGCTATGGCTTTAGAGGATGATAAGTGTGTTTGATATCGTTGAGTCAGCTGGATCTTTCAAGAGTGATAAAATATCTCAGATAGTCTTTTCGTTGGTGGGTCTAATGAAGTCTGGTATCTCACGATTCAATGGACTGCGAGATAAATTAGGAGGTTGGCCAGCTAAGAGCGGATTTCTTTCATCATGAGAAGATTTAATCTTGTAACTCTCGTTACTTGGTTGTTGCATATGAATTTAAGGTAATCCTGCAGACTTTCGCAAGGCTGTCTCAGAAAGTATCTTCCCATTCAAATTTATCAGAAAGGAGTGACGATCGTTTCTTGGAGTATTTCAGATCAACTTGATAGAAGCCTGATATATAAAAGAAGATTCCAAATTTTCTAACTCTCAGCCACTTTTCCTCTCAAGAAGATGCTGATAATGAAAATTTCGCCCTTTTAACTCAATATTCTGATCCTATTCACAATAAATCAATTATAAATGTTACTGTTTAGCAAATTATGATGTGTTTTTATTTATGAATGTCGTGTAGCGAGTGTTTTTATAAACCTTTGAAATAAATCTCTTTAGAGGCTAATAGATGACGAATCCAAATTCTGATCTGAAATCAGGTTACGCTGGTACCAACTTTGCTTCTTTGGGAAACCAGCAACTCCTCCCCAACCTTTCCGGGATGAATCCTAGCACCCTGCAGCCATTCCTACCAGGCGGTATGGAACCAGACGCCTTCAATTACTCTTACTATCAGGTATCATATCTAATTCCCAAAATTCGAGATGAAATCATTGACTTCTACTACAAGGATCCAGGTCAACAAGAGCATATGAAGAAGCTCAAGCAGAAATACGCAGCAATGAAAGAAGAAATCGAGAAATTAGACAAAAGTACCACATTTCTATTTTTCCATGGCTAGAACATTCTTTTTCAAGACCCTGAAGTCTTCAAAGTACAGCAGCTGCCTCTCGCAAGAATAAAGAAGATCATGAAATCAGATGAAGACGTTCGAGTATGATATTTCCTATGTATTGACAGATCTCGAAATTTCTTTAGATGATAAGCGCAGAGGCCCCGGTTCTCTTTGCAAAGGCATGTGAGATGTTCATCATCGAGCTCACGCATAGAGCTTGGCTTCATACTGAAGAAGGAAAGCGCCGAACATTACAAGTAAGCATTTTGTATGGACAATGCCTTAGGTCATTATCATAGAAAAACGACATTGCGACTTGTATCGCAAATACTGATATTTTTGATTTCTTGGTCGATATCATCCCTCGAGAGGTTTATAATAAGAACATGACACTCAAAAAGGTACATTGTTTGACGCTTCGGTTAACCTGCCACTTTAACAGCCAAGCACGGACACATTTTTGCCATTCCCTCAAAACTATGGGACGCCGGTAAGTTATTGTGAGTAAAATAGGAATTTGATTGTTGGATTAGAACCCAATGATGAGCAATTTGCCGGTTCCAAACACCATGAATTATAATCTCCCCACATCTATGGGCATGGGAATGAGCAACCCAACCGGAAGTAATCCGAATATTCTCGGTGCACTGAAAGGTATTGAAATTATCATTCGTGAAGCAGGAGAATAATGCATTATTATCAAAATTAGATATGGGACCTAACACAGGAAGTCAAATGCTTCCTAACTTCATGATGAGTGGCCAAGGAGGAATGAATCCATCTATGGGCCAGCAGATGAAACCGCAAGGAGGAGACCAAATGGGAGGCTATCAGCCTTGACAAATGGGGCTTGGTGATTACGATCTTCTTGGAGATAAACAAAATCAAGGCTAAATTTACAATCTGAAAGATAATTTTTAACGCTTGGTCATAGCTTCTACTAATACAATGAGATATATGAGACATTTATGTAATCGTTAATATTTATGTTTTATTTTTTGGAATTTTTCATTTGTTTCGAAGACCGTGTTGGTGAGATTTCAAATTAGTTTTCTCAGTCGAACACCTTTATTGAATCCATTGTGGCATATAGGCAAGTGATTTGCATCAAGAATTCCGTAGCAGTGATGCCACTATGAGTGTATCTGGAAAAAATGCCGCGAGGGAGATAAAAACACTGTTTATGTGAGCCTAGTCATCTTTTTGGAATTGAGGTCATTTCCGCGAGCTATTCATTTCTGATTTTGCATTTGCCTGTTTAGAAGTCGAAATTAATATTTATTCCCAGGAGGTTTTGGTTGGGGAGGCTCTTTTACAGGAGAAACTCATTTGAATTTGGAAATTATGTAAATTTAAATTATTTATCGACATCTGCCTGAGAGCTTTATCATACTTGCTCTGCTAAACTTTAGATTTATGTAGACTTGATTCTAAGTTATAAGAGATTGGGATATTTATTACCTGACCGAAATAATTTGGAATAAAAACTTCGAAAAATTATTATTTTTCTTGGCAAAGCTACCAAAGATTCAATAACAAAAGAGAGTGCATTATGGAACTTATCTTTAGTTGCTTGGGATCATATGAATTTCGCTCAATGAATATAGATTGTAGTGTATTAATTGTAAAAACCTTGAGTTATTAGACGCTATAGGTCGTAAGTGCTGCTGCGAGAAGCAGAAATTACTAATTGAGAGCCAATAGAAATGAAGAATCAACTTCTTTGTTGCTATTTCCTAATTGAGATATTGCTCATATTTATCAAAATAGAAATAATTTTTTAGTTCTTAATTTAAATTTACTAGAGACACATTAAGAAAATTCTTCGAGTGCATATGTTTATACAGAATTTTTACCGTCTTAGCGCTTGCAAGAAATAGTAGGAAATTAAAACGTTGGAGATTGTGACAGTGATGAGGGCCTGAAAAGCCATCAAGAAGTGAACAGGAAAGGATTCTTCTGTTACTTGAGTGCGTGATTGTCACAACATTTAACGATAAGCTTTTGGAATCGTTGATACTCTTATTTAAAGAAGAAAAATTACTTTTAGAAGCTATCAGATCTCCCTTATTGAGTGGAAATCACCTTGATTGGGCCTTGGTCTTTCTAAAAGGGCTATTTGCGATGTTTTGAAATGGAATCAAATTACTAAACCGCCCAACGATTGAGTGGGGGTTTGAGTAAAAAGCAATACCGAGGAATCCTGTCGTTTGCAGCAAATGGGAAAACCCGAGACTTTTTGAGGAAATTAGAGGAGTTACTTGAGAATGTGACTGAATAATGTCCCAATAAGAATGAAAAAGGAGGCAGAATTGAGAGATTTTTGTTGTTTGAAGGCGCAATAAACGAGCAGAATGGCTATCCAGCTTCATAGGTCACTACTGATAAGTTTAGTCACTTTGGTTCTGAAAAATTGAGAGAGCAAAAAAGAAATTGCCTTTATGTCAGGCAGAGTAGCATAACAGACGGTCAAATGTGTAAAACATAACATTTTGACGCTTTTGGCTGCTGTTACAGCGGTTTGTCTCTACATTTTTCTTGAAAAAAGCTAACTTCTAGCCGCCATGTTCGTATCAAAAGCAAGCAGCCTTTATATGCCAACAAAATTTGAATTCTAGTAATGTTAAGTAATATCCGTACGGTTGACTTAGAAAGAAATTCACAAATTTTTTAAAAGTTTCAGTATCGGTCACAAAAAAGAATGAATATGGACTCACCTCAGAGAGGAAAGGAACATTTCGCTTTTATAGACACGGGAGAAGATCTACTGACTGATCCTCCAGGAACACGAGGTGAGTCAATCATTCTTGAGGACTATGGATTTGCTGTCCGAACTCCGCACCCGGAGCACCCTCAAACCGGGGAAACAAATTTCCTCACTTCTAGTAATGGGTGGAACCAACTACTGCTGCGAAAGGTATCCGACGCACGAAGTGATGATCACACTATGCAAGATTGCAAAAACAAGAAATACTAAAAGAAATCCAATATGAAACAATCAACGATCTAACAACACTGAATGGATTTCAAGGATAAATGAAGATGATAACTAATGATAATAGTATGAGAAATTATAAAAAGTATTACCAGATAAAACACAAGTAGCTTCTACATATTTGAGCAAGAGGGATATATTAGTCACTTAATTGCATTCTTCGTTCTTTGATCGATTATACTGGTGTCTTGCAGAAAGTAATTATTTATCGTGGCTAATGTAACATTGTTTTTTAGGAACAGGTATAAACATCAAAGAAGGTAGGATGCTAATGAACCAACAAAATGATGAAATGGAAATGTTCAATGAAATAAAAGATATTTTAATATATTATGGGGGGATGATGTAGTCTTGAGTTGCATTCTTGATGATGCTATTTTAGAATGATACTCAGACATTCGAAGTTATGTATATATGAATTCTAGGCATGGCAGAACAAATTCTATTTTTCAGGCCACTTCTATCAGAACTTTAAACAGAATACAATATTTTTCATTGGTTGATCAGAGAATTATTTTAGTTAGTTATATAAACGAACCCCAAGGAGAGGATCGAATTGGAATTGCAGGAACGTTGCACTTCAGCATAGTGAATGTATTTAAGTAGTCCGCATTATTTCGAGAGAGATGATAGAGAGAGAGAATAGCAAATTTTGTTTTACAAAGCTAATAGACAGGAAGTTTTTGACAGAAGAGATCGATCAACATCGTCAACCTTTCTCACAATTTTACAGATTTAGGTGAATTTAGTAACGAAGAAATGCCAGCTCCATGGCTCTATTGATAGATTGGGTGTTTTACACTATGTGCTTTAGAATATGTCAAGATGGTAACGGAAATAGGAGCTAAGAATCCGATAGCACCAGAGAGAGCATGAAGTAGTACATCTTGTACATCTGCTAGTTTATTTCAGAAAACCATACAATATACGATGAAATTCGTGAGGAAAAATGCCGTTTCATTGTTACTAAAGTGGCAAAGTTTTTGTATGAACGTTCAAATTAAATAATATTGTCTTTATCCAAAGAGTTTTCCTTTGGATCCTTCGATCTCAGATCTTAACAGACTCCTTTGTGTCTATGCCTGTTCAAAGAATTAACATTTCTATTCAGCTATCTCACTTTTTGATTTCTGAACTTCTAGTTCAATATCTGTCCAATGAAAACATCGAAAAATAGCAATTAATTTTATTGAGCTTCGATATGGTAGACAGTGAGTCAATTCATATGAGAAAACTGCCACAGGAGGTTTTGAGTCTGGTGGAGAAGAAAAAGAAAGAGATAGAAAAAACAATAAGTGGGTTAGCCTTGCAAAAAGAAGAAAAAATCACAAGCCTGGAAAGATTAGAAGCGCATAAGATAATTCACAGTCTTTGCATGGATTACGAGAACGTTAAGGACTACTGTTATTTCGATGTTTTTGAGGACTACAAAGACATTTTGAAAAAATACATCCATAATGATCTACTAACTGTAGAGAAAGAGGGCAACGAGGCCGCGTTTCTTGAAAATTCATGGAATAATTGGCAAAAATACAAAATTTTTGCCAAGTTTATGCAGGGACTGTTCTGGATCCTGACTGATACGGATATCCCAGAAATTCGGAAGCCTAATAAGTTTGAGTATATATCGAAGGATTTGTATTATGACTACCGATTGCAGAATGATGAGTACGATAATATTATCAACACGTTTGCAGATATTGCTTTTGATACGAACGTCAAAATCTCTGTGATGAAAGGGATTATAGAGATGAGTTTGGAACTACGGAGGGATAGGTTTAGTGATGACATGAAGACAATACAAAATCAAGCTGAATCTAAAATTACAGAAAGAATCTCTTTGCTAAAACAGAAAATAGCACAAGAGCTAGAGAAACTAAAAGAAAAAAACTCAAATGAGACAGAGTCCAATGAACAAGACTCAACTGGATTTCAAGCTTCGATCAAAAATCTAAAAAAGCAGCTTGACGAATATGAAGAGAGGATCAATAGTATTTTTTCTGGAGGTCCACCCCTTGTTCAAGAGCTTCACGAAGAAATGATGAAAATCCTTCAAGGTTCAATTGGATCTACTGTTTTCCCTAATACAGAAATGAGAGAAATTTGTTTAACCTCATTCGGTTCAACTGAAAGCTTATGGGAGATCATCTACAGTATCTTCAAGAGAAATCCCGATAGATTAAAAGTCGTGGCCCGCTACTTTAAAGAGAATGCCGTCAAGAAGTTAACAAAGGAGTTTGAGACGCTTGTTAACGATTTAAAAGGCCACAATTTTTCTGGGTTAAGTCATGAAGCAAGAACTAACATTTTCAAAGAGACCATCGCATTTTGGGACAGATGGTCCCAGAAAGTCCGAAAATATTTCCTTGAAAGCGAGAAAGAATTTATTCTTAAACTAAGAGAGGCCTTCGAAGAGATGTTCTCTAGTTCATCCTTCAAAATAGCTGAATTGATGAACTATCAACTTCGTTTGATTCTTTCAGATGCCAAAATAAGCAACTACAATGAGGATCAATTAAAGAAAGAATGCATGGAGTTGCTGCCATTGTTACCAAATGTCGATGATTTCCTCGCTCTCTATTTTATGGAAATGCTTCAAAGAATGCTTACCCAGTCAAGTGCAGGCTATCTGAAAGAACTCGAGATGATTGGTGACCTTGAAAAACAGTAAATTTTGATTTTATCAGCGACCTGACTTATTTATCAGTTGTGGAGGGGCGACGATCCAGAAACTCAGAAAGACACTTCTATCGACCATCCAGATTTCTGAAGATAACGCTAAATTCAGGCTTTTTTATAAGAGAGATCCAAAAGGCTCGAAGGAGTTTTTAAAGTTATACGTAAGTGAATTGCATTGAATCAGGTATTCTAACATCTCATAGGTTAATAACTTCCTGGAAGAAGATTTGGATTTTATAAAAGATGAAGTCCAGGTCGAACTCCCTCCAGAAATTCGTGAATTGCAGAGCTTATATTATACTTTCCATGAGAAAACCTATCCCAGCAGGGTTCTGAAATGGGTTTATTCCTTTTCAACGGTGCTTGTTTTTCAGAAGAAGCAGAAAAGAGAAATTTTGCTCCATTTTTATCAATATTTGATTCTCAACCAGCTTGAAGGAAAAGAGAGTGTTACTATATCGCAGATTATAGATGGCACTGGGTTGGACAAGGAAACTATTATAAACTGCCTGAAACCAATGGTTTTCTCTGAAGACCAGGGAAAAGCTCTCCTAATGAAAATACCGAATGTACGGCAATTCTCATTGGCGGATCAAGTGATAATAAACGAGAAAATTAATCCAGGCTCGAACTACTATGAAATTGAACCTCCACCTCCGAATAAATCTTGTGTGGAACTGCTAGGAAAGCAAGGACTTGTCAGTAGAGATGATAAGGTAAGGCTTGGAATTTTGAGATTACTGAAAAAAAAGAGAGATTCGGGTGGAAAGACGTTTACTTGGATAGTGGAGAATTATACGAATGAACTTTACGATTATGCTCCTTCGGAAGAGTTCATTAGGAGGCTATTAGATGACCTTGTACAAAATGGATTCTTGGTTTTCCATACAAATGCATATGAGTATTCAACCGATTAGAAGAAGTCTTGTTTCATATCTCATTGATGATGGGAAAAATTTTAATTTTTTGTTGATGTTATTATTCATTTTCTGCTCTTCTACGTGCATACTCCTGAGAGTGAAAGTGAATATTTTAACTTTACAATGAGACAACTTTGTAGCTGAGGAAAAAAG
>ENA-UOTZ01001298-UOTZ01001298.1-compost-metagenome-genome-assembly--contig:-NODE-1298-length-17650-cov-8.535139_pt1 | contig 17650 bp, 8 predicted proteins | sample MGYA00238144_ERZ746983 | MGnify/ENA primary metagenome ERZ746983 (study PRJEB28759, sample SAMN06268863) | compost metagenome | isolation source: single cell | place: USA: California, Emeryville, Joint...
TTCAATCAAGATCAGATATTTCAAAACGGTCGTTCATCGCATCTGCGACACCATCGTTCACACGAATGGAACCAATCTCATTGAGGGTGTCAGGGAATTTGGAAGACTCATCCATTTCCGAGAGAATTACAAAGAGAAACGCGAGAAGAGAGCTCATTGCTCGTGCCGTTGCCTTGAGAACAGGAAATATTAGTAATAGATCTCTTTCCAAAATTGATTTATCTCATAATGATTCGACCGACTCGAATACTTCGTTGGATCAGTCACCGACTGGGCTTATAGTTCTTAAAAAATTGAAAAGGCAAGAGACTCAGCGCAGTGACAGAATTGCAAGAATAAGAGAGCTGGGACAATTGCGTCGAGCTCAAATATTTGGTTCTGTCAACAAGCCGTCTGATCGAATGGAATCGAAGCAGAAAATAAAAATCAAATCGTATTTCAAAAATTCATAATCTGATTGACTCAATTAACTCTTAAATTAGCTTAGAGCAATTAGCTACATAGTCACCTTAGTAGCGCATGGTTATTTAAGTATGAAATATTCTTTAGCCAAATTGGATTTATTGTACATATTTTCAATGTTAATTATCAAAATCAGTCAACAACTAATTGCTGAAATTTTTTGCTTTTACTTCCAAATTCCTCAGCTCATTCAAAAAATTAGCTAGATGATTTAATTAATTTCTGGGCTAACCAGAAATGTTTACAAGGCCAGCTTAGTTCTTCTACAACGGCTATCCATTAACCACAACAGTTGAATTGGCCATTTTTTGAGGCCTCGCTTTTCTCTAATCTCCCTCGTTTTGAGATAATAGCAACTTTTTAATACTCTTATCAATTTTCGACCAGCTTCTCTAAGGGGGGCAGAAACCAATAATCGTTTTGGCTCAGGTTAACCTCTTTTGCCTCAATCATGTCTCACTGGTTACTAACTTCTTCTTAGTATTAACTACTGAGTAGAATTATTCCTTCACAGTCTACTGGAAGGGTAAGTCATAAAGAAGAGAGATAAAATAATTTAACTTTCCATTATATTTGGACGTCGTTGTATAAGAGTTTATCACTTTTGTGGTTCATAAGTTTTTTTAGCAGATTTGAAGCTGGATGCTCAACATTCCGGTCGATAATAGTTTATATTGATGACGTAAAATTTATGCATGATGATGATGCAGTGTAATTTTCGTGTTCTCATGATTTATTTATTCAAAGAAGATAAATGCTGCTGAATTTTTTGAGAGTTCTTTTGAGTTTATTTTATGAACCATCAACCAACAAAGAATATGTAATCGATATTATGAAATTCATCAGACATTCATGATATATTAGTCTAATAAATAACAAATGAACCAAAGATAGGATTACTTTTCAGAGCTTCCTTACTGATTACTTTAAGATTCTTGTTAGAGTGAATGCTAAATGTTCGCAATTTTTTCCAAGCTGTATTGGATCCTATAGCTTCTGCTCCGAGATCTCCAATCTCATTTCCATCAAGCCTAAGCACTTCTAGATCGATCCAAGTTGTATTCAACCCTATCCAAATAGCTCCTTCATCTCCAATTTTATTGTTCGATAAAAATAAATACTTCAATCTGCTCCACACATTGTGCTTCTCGAGGGCTTCTGCTCCTTTGTTGCCAATCTCATTTCCAGACAGATGAAGCTCTTCTAGTTTGACCCACGTTGGATTGGATCCTATCCAAGCTGCTCCTTCATCTCCAATTTTATTATTATTTAAGTAAAGTTGTTTCAATTTGCTCCAGTGGGCATTTTTTCCTATAGCTTCTGCTCCTTTATCACCAATCTCATTTCCATCAAGCCAAAGCAATTTTAGTTCGACCCACGCTGGATTAGATCCTATCTCAATAGCTCCTTTATCACCAATTTGGTTTTGAGATAATCTAAGCTCTTCTAAATGGATCCAAACTTGATTCTTCCCAATCCAAAATGCTCCTTCATCTTGGATTCTATTTTTCCCTAGCCGTAGGCTCTTCAGGGATGTCCAGGTTTTGTTCTTTCCTATAGCTTCCGCTCCTTTATCACCAATCTGATTTCCATCAAGCCAAAGCTCTCCTATATCGGACAAATATCTTGCTATCACGATCGTATCAGAATCTTGAATTCCCCTCGACGATAAATGTACGCCTCCACGCCTTCCTGCCTCGTAAAATTTGAGTACATTTTGAATGTGCGGATTCAAAACGTCGAAAATCATTATTTTTATTTTTTCCCAGCTTTTGTTTGGACTTAGATTTACGGGTTGGAGCAACCCATGCGGTTTTCTGAATAGATAAAGCTCTTCTAAATTTACCCAAGTATCATTCCTGACGATAGCTGAAGCACCTGAAGAACCAATCAGAGTTTCATCCAATGAAAGTATTCGAAGATTTGACCAAATCGTATTAAGACCTATTCCGGCTGCTCCACTATATCCTATGTGATTATAAGATAAATTTAGTTCTTCCAAGTTGTGCCAAGTTTTGTTTATCGATATCACTTGTGTTCCTTGATCTCCGAACCCGTTCGAACTTAAGTCGAGACTTTTCAGACATTTCCAGCTTGTATTACAGCCAATTGATACTGCACCCGATTCTCCAATCTGATTTCGACTAAGATTCAGGACTTCGAGATTTTCCCATTTTGATTTCATTGCTAGTGACGCCGCCCCCAAGTACCCGATGCAATTCGAATTTAAATCAAGTTTTCTGAGATTTCTCCAGGAAAAATTTTGTGCAATAGCAGAAGCACCATTATCAGTAATGCAGTTCTTTGATAAATTCAATATTTCAAGATTAGTCCATTTTGAGTTTCGTGCGAGAACTGTAGCATCTTCAATTCCGCTATTGCTGAGATCTATTTCCAATATTTTGTCGAGATCACTTTTGCGGTTCTCGAATATTAATTCTCGAATCTTCTTTACATCAAATCCTTTGTAATCTCCTCTTTGCTCAAATATCATCGCAGTCTCATCCGATAATCCTTGTGAATCGTCAATGTTGGTCCGAGTTAAATTCAGTCCTATGTTATTAGGTCCTGTTATGCTAGAATTACTGTTTTGTGCCGTGTGTGATATCCAATGGATGGAATATGGTCTTGCTAGGACTATCTGATTGCTTATAGGGTCAAATGAATAACGATGGACTTGAAATTGGTACTCCGGAAGCACTAAATTGCTCCCGTTTGTAAATGTGATACGTCTCTTACAGATCTCTTGAAGAAGAAGACTACCCGCATTTGTTGATATAATTAGCCTATCATCAAAGCAAAATGAAGGAATAACATTTTGGATGTCGAGGGTGTGGTACCCAAATTCTTCAAAGAATTCAATGCATTCATGTCTACGAGACTTTGAAAGAAGCCCACGGATGCTATCGGCCACGTGAATCGTCCCATTGTCATTTCCCATCATTAGTTGCTTGCCAGTAGAGCTAATATTGCTGTAAATGACTCCAGGTCTTTCATAGAAACTGGAAGAATTTGGAATCCCAATGAGTCCTTTGCGAATGTATTTGCCAGTTACGGAATGATATAATTTCCATCCATAACTCTTGTTTCCAACAAATAATAACTGATTCGAATTAGGAACGAAGCCACAATTTGTGGCACCTTCTGACCGGAATTGATATGAAAGAGTCCATGTGTTTCCAGTCAAACTCCATTTCGTGACTATTTGATCTTGGGCAACCGAGATAATGTGACACCCGTCTTGGCTGATTTCGCATCCGATTACACTACTCGTATGTCCTCTTAGGGTATGTAAGCATTCGCCTGTCTTCATATTCCAAATGCGCACAGTCCTATCTTCTGCACCTGTGACTAACAATTTCCCATTCATATTGAAAGAGCAGCTTCTTACATCTCCAGCATGGCCTTTCATCCTTCTCACTTCTTTGTAATGTATTTCTGGTACTACCTGCTTCTTCAATACAATTACTTCACTTCTGGTTCCAACTGCTATGTAATTTCCATCAGGAGAATGAGTCATACTCGATGCTTTTTTATCAATCATCAAGTCTGGAATCACTCCAAAAGTAACCAAGTCCATCCTCGCATTCACGAAACATGTGTCTTGTAACCAAGCCTCAGAGAAGTTAACTCCTTGTAGATTTGCACCTGTGAAATCTGTTCCTTCGAACGTTCCATGACTTAAATTGGCTCCTGGAATGTCAATTTTGCTTAGATTCATCTTGCTGAATTTAAAGCCAGACACGTTTAGAATCGTAATAGCATTGGCAGCAACGATTGAAAGCGGATGATGATGCTGCTGCTGAGGGTCACTCGGGACTTGATTCTCTTGAGGAATTAGACTTCCTTCTGATTTTTGCTCATCTTGAAACGCTTCAGAGACTTGTTTGGTTTTGTTTATCAGCTTAAGTAAGTATTCAGCAGGTAAACTCTGATCAATTACAGCATCAGCAAGAAAATGGACGACTGATGTGGATACTGATCCATTCATGAGAGGTTTCTGATTTATAATCATTTCAACGGGGTTGGCTGTTTTAAGAATTTCCTCCTTGATTTTTTGAGCAATAAAGAAGGTCTTGAAAGATCTATGTGAGAATGCGATGGGTTTATCCGTACTAGTATTATCGTTCTTAAGAAGAGGGCAAGAAGAGAGTAACAAAGCATTTTCTGCAGGGTCTTCTAATTTTGCCTCTTTTTCTTCTTCTTGATTGACATCATAATTGTCCAAGCTGAGAGCGAGATTTTCGAGTTGCCGTCTTAACTTCCTAGAGAGAAGATGTTGTAGATAACCATTTTGCTCTTCCTGAGGTAAATTCTTTGAAGATAAGAACTTTTCAACTGCTTCCTCGATCGATTGATTAACAAAGGTGTGGTAAAGTTGGAGATAGGTGACTTTCGGTCGAATATACTCAATTATTTCACTGCGTAAGCTGCTTCTCGAAAAAATATTCTTCATTTCTTCGAGAATGTGAGGAAGAGACTTTAGTAAGATAGGCAGAGTCAAAGGGAGAAGTGAGAATCTACCAAGGTCAAGATGATAAATCGCATTTTCATATTTTCTCGCTATGTACCATGACTCAGACATCAAAGACGGAGGTGCATCCTCAAGCGCCGATATTGGCTCAAGCACATCTTCAAATGGTAGTTCAAGCTCATTGAGAGCTGCACATTTTTGCAGATATAAAGCGATCTGTTGACCATCGAAAGGCTGTAATACGAATTCGACAAATGAACTTTGTATTGGCATGCTTGTGGACTGATCTACAGGTCCAAACAAGAGATCCCGGCGGGTGTGGTGAGAAAAAGTTTCATTTCGACAGGTAATAATAATTTTCGCATGACCCCAAGTACTGGCAAATTCATTAGCCATATAAAAATTGTGTTTGATGCAAGAGGCACTTGAGCATAACTCTGAAGGAGCCAGTTTTTGGAGCAACTCATCATACTCATCAAGAATGAAGAGCAACTGAGGTATTTGTGAGAGATCAGCATCAGATTGACTCTCTCGAAGCAAATCGATTTCGGCTTCCGTGAGAGAAAGTTCCTGACTAAGAATATCTGCAAGTGTGATCGGTATCGCTGCTGTTGATGCAGTCACAGAAGACTTGCTAGAGTGAGTAAATCTCGATAGATCAATAACTATAGGGAGCCAAGGTCTTTCTTCAGAGTCTGGATGTGAAGAATCCCATTCAAATAGCATTTCTCTTTGCAAATATTTGCAAAATAGTGTTTTCCCTATACCTGCCCCTCCTGTCAAGAGTAAGACTCGCAACTTCGACTCAGAGCTTAATAGGTGCTTGTTAACACCATAAGTCACTTCGAATGCTTTGGAGTCAGAATCTTTCGAATCGACATAAAACTTTGCATTCATTTCAACGTATTTTTTCAATTGGTTTTCCAAGTTTTTATCATCTTGAACCTTCATTTTGTATTGCTTTATTTTCTCAATCAGTCCAAGCAAGGTTTCCTTCTTCGTTTCCTTTGAATTTGTTACTTGGCCTCCATTTCCTCCCCTTGTTTGAACGCCATCCCAGTGCATAACAGTAGTGTCATAATTGCTTCTTTTTAAATGTTTCAATTTTCCGCAACTGAAGTCGTAAGCTGGCATGCCTTTAAATTTCTTTCGAAGGAGTTGATTCGATTCATAATAATTGGCCTTGTCCATTGTAATTTCAGAATCCTCTGAACAAAATAGACTCCTCCTCCTCCACAATTTGTTGCGTCTTAGGAACTCAGCGCCCAAATCTCCCAAGCTAGGATTGCTCAGGACAAGTTTTCGAAGTTTTGTCCATGAAGTGTTCGAGCTCAACCAGACGGCGCCTAAGTTACTGTTAAATGGATTATCTTGCAAGGACAGCTCTTGCAGGTTCTTCCAGCTTTCATTGGAGGCTAAATGTTTTATTCCAAGGTCATTTATTGAAACATTATTCAATGACAACACCTCAAGCTGAGTCCAATGAGTGCTTTCCGCAATGAATTTCACTCCTTCATTTCCGATTGGATTCTTGCTCAGATCGAGCCTTTTCAGACCTTTGAGAGCAAGATTGGAACTCAATAATCGTATTCCAATTTTTTCGAAATGATTTGAACCAAGATTCAGAGATTCTAGGGATTCCCAGTCAACTTTGCTCGTCATGAGTATCCACACTCCTTTGTCTTGAAGATAGTTTTCACTGATATCCAAATTCTGAAGGTTCTTAGGAAAATTCTTCTCTTCTATTAGGTTTTGGACCTCTTTCCAGCTTAGCTGGTTGTTCCGGAGAGTTAACTCTCTTAGATTGCTGTAATAATGCATTTTCTGCACTTTTGAAAGTTCGAAAGCATTTAAGGGTTCTTGAAGTCTCGAATTTTCTTTCGTACTCGAATCAATATCTGATCCTTCATTTAGAGTTTCTTCTACCATTGAGTCATCTTTTGTAATTCTAATTTGAGGTAAAGTCAATGCACATCCGTTTAGGATAGTGCTAGGTTTATTTTGCTGTTTCTTAGGCAATTGCATTTCCAGTATTTTACGAATCAAATTGTGTATTATTAATGAACTGATTAATCGCACCATAAATAGGCAGATTATTTTATAGTATTCATTTAATTCAAAGATTTCTAGGCCCAATGATTCAAGTTACCATTGTTGATTTTTCAAAAACCAAGTTTCCTTATGGATACTAGCTTCTTGGTTGGAACATATGAAATCTTTGAGAGACATGGATTTAGATAGAGTATTTCTGTATTGAAGCCATTTCTTTTGAGAAATTTTTGGATTTGATGATGATTAATCTCATTTTGGGAGATTGATAGCATATATTTTCATACTAAATAGATTTCCAAAGTGGATGAAACTTATCAAACGTTGTGATCGGCATCAATCATGAAGTCCGGCACAGAAATTACAATCAATACGATCGATATGCTTTATTCATCATTCTCCTTGGAATTTCACTCATAGTACAATATCAATCATCTTAACCTTTGTAATGCATCACGTTGAACTGAATAATCAAACCTAAATCTGATTATTGCGCACTGCGTCTGAAGCCATATTGAAAGCGCCTAACATTTTTAACTTCGAATTAAAAGTTCAACAGTTAACTTGAATACCTTCGATGCAAAAAAATTTGCTATGATCGTCACAATATCACCTGAAATTGATATGCAGAGAATAACGAGTGGATGAATATTGCACTCCGTTGTATAATCTATCAGTGGCCCAGCCAAGTTTGAGGAAGATAAAATGATTTTGTCCGTGCAAGATGATTGGTTGAATACTTCTTTTACTCAGATTAGCTCAGAATTCAGCGAAGAAGTCGTGTTTCCTCTCCTCTCAAAGCAGAGTATATCAATCCCTAGACAGAGAAGATTCATTGGTTTCAGATCCAGAAAAAACGACAAATGCAAGAAAAAAGTGCTTGATAGCACAGTAGCTCTGAGAATGAGCAGCACTGGCAGTATAACTTTTTCAAAAGACCCTTTGATTCATAATTATGCGACTTACGCTAAAATTTCAATGGATCGGTCACAGAATGAGTTTATCCTTGTTAAGAAATCTAAAAGAAAAGATTTCCAATTATGATATGAATCAATAAACTAGGGCAGTTCCGTAAATCTCAAGCAGCCTAACTGAAAAGATTTAATATCAGTCATCGAGTCAATGATACGGGTTTGATACATGAAAGTTTAATTTACGATGCTAAGCTTAAATATTCCTTTAATTCCTTATAAATCCTTCTATTTGACTGCATTTTTAAAAGTATTATTTATAGTAAAGCAATTCGGCAATTCAATATAAATTTGCTTAGATTGCCACGCTGATATGAGAAAAGATTTAGAGTTTAGCCCAGAAAATAGCTAGACTATCTTGTGGCTGCCACTCTCCAATTTGCAATGATTTGATTCTAAATTTTTTCGTTTAGTTTTGGCAAGCAGCGGGAACCATCAGAGATGAGGGCCAGTAAGTATAGATGCTTTATATGAGTAAAAAAATCTGAATATTTGCATTCAATTAATGCTATTTTTGAAAAAACTTCAAATTTTCGTAGTGAGTAATCAATTTCAATAATTTCAATCTTCTGGAATTATACAGTATTGGGCAATTCATCTGCAATGGGTGGAATCTCTAATAAATTTTATTTTTGGTTTCAGTTGCTTGCTAAACATTAAATAAGACTTTTTAATTTCAGCATTTTCAATGCCAAAAAGGTTTTTCTATATCATTGCAATCCTCTTAGTTCTCCTCTGTACTTCCGCAAGTAATGATACCATGGAAATTTTCTGCTTTACAATCATCAAGCAAACGGTTCTACATGCACTGATTCGCAGTATTTGGATGGGAACGTCTGCAAGGGTAAGTCTTCTTAGCAGCTTGACCTAATAGTATATAAAAGACTGCCATGGGTCTTGCAAAACTTGCAATGGAAGAAATAGTTTCCAATGTACCAGCTGCTATTCTCCACAAATATTATACCTTAACAGCTGCATTGGTAATTCCACTAAAACGCTTTTTTACTTTTTCTTAAATTAGACTGTCATGATAGCTGCGCAACATGTGATTCACCAGGAATGTACGGATGTACTAGCTGCCACGCTCCCAGAGTACTATACAATGGTCAATGTATTAGTAAAACCTAATTCTGTTAAAGCAAAACACTTTTTAACATATTTTTTCCTTGCTTAGAATGTCATGATAGCTGCGCAACATGTGATTCACCAGGAATGTACGGATGCACTAGCTGCCACTCTCCAAAGGTTTATAACCAAGGCCGATGTGAAGGTATCCTAATCTGATCGTCCACTGTATAACCGCTATTGAAAAGATTGTCACAATTCTTGTGCAACATGTTCTAAGGATTCGATATGGGGGTGTGTAACCTGTTCTTCTCCAAAAGTATTGAGTGATACAAAGTGCATAGGTACACATTCTTACCTTAACTCTTGCTATGATAACAAATCAATAGATTGTCATGAAAGTTGCGCCACTTGCATAAAATCTGGGTTGTATGGTTGCACATCCTGCACTCCTCCAAGCGTTTTAACATCATTTAATCAGTGCATTGGTAAATTCCTTCTTATAACTGCATTAACTTGAAATATTAAGAATGCCATTCTTCATGTGCAACCTGTATCGCAGGGGGACTTTACGATTGTTTGACTTGCTCAGATGGGTCGAAATATGTCGATAAGTTCGGAAAATGCTCAGGTGATTGTTTACTTAAGCAGTCCCAAACAAAAAACACACTAAACTAGGCTGTCCACAATCAGCAATAACTTGTCCTTGTGAGTCCGGAAAATATCTCGACTCAGGTTCAAAAACTTGTAAAGGTGAACTTAGTTTGATCGTATAGACGGTCAATCTTTTCTTACTTAGACTGCCACTCAAGTTGCCTTACTTGCAAAGGAGACGGAGCTGATGATTGTTTAAGTTGCAATCCGCCTTTTAATCTATCGAATAGTCATACTTGTTACGGTAAGAGTTTAACAGAGCTTCAAATAGTTGACGGATTTATTCAGAGTGCCACGAAAGCTGTGCGACGTGTAATGGTCCCGCAAGTAATCAATGCCTAAGTTGCAACTCTCCATTGGTGCTAAATACAGATTTCAAATGTGTTGGTAAATTAGATTTCTTCTTTTATTCGCTCAATCAACTATGATATTGTAGCGTGCCATACTTCTTGTCAAACATGTTCAGGGTCCTCTAAGACTGACTGTATTACCTGTTTTACAGGATTCTATCTAAACCACGATCGCAGCTGCCAACGTAAGCAATTTAGATCGTATTTTTTATCAATTATCTTAGCATGTCCTTCCGGATGTTCATCGTGTGTTGGTCCTAACCTCATTCAGTGTGCACTTAGTAAACACTCCCACGAAAGTTAATCTAATTAATCTTTGATTTATCAAGAATGTGACTCGACCTGCGAAACTTGTAGCGGTCCTGGTGCTAATGAGTGTCTAACATGTGCACCCGGCAAATATTTCTCTTCAGGAACCTGCCTTTGTAAGTTTAAAGCGGCCTGCTACTCTTATTTTCATTGATATTCAGCCTGCCATTCTTCTTGTGCAACATGCACCAGTGGGGATGCGAACGCTTGCACTTCATGCAAGTCAACAGCCTTTCTGAGCTCAAATACATGCATACGTATAATGATTTGATTCATCAAGAATGAGAACCATATTTTATTCAGAATGCCATGAGACCTGTTTAACCTGTTCTGGGTCAGGACTAACCGATTGCACTTCATGCTATCATCTTTTTCAACTCTCCGGTGGAGTTTGTTCTCGTAAGTCTTGACTAGTTTTTTTTTCCTAAATTTATTTCTTAATATAGCTTGCCCGTCAAATCCAATCATCGATTTTACGATAAGAGGTAATTTTATATTCTCACACATTGTTTTAATTTGCATTTTTAAAAAACTACAGCAAAATCGTTTGTGTATCTATGTGAAACTGTAGACGTGCAGATCACTGATGTTACTAGTCCGGATTATAGTGTTACTTGGAAAGTGACAGCCTCCAGCGGTAACTCAACAAACGAAAACCTCATCGCAAGCATGTTGGCTGAGAGCTTATCAATATCACCTATGACCTTGCTCCACAATACTCAATATACTCTGGAAGCAAATGTCAGCGATAATTGCGCTTCCCAAGTGAAAGAAGTCATGATAGAGACAGTGAAATATCCTATACAGAGTATCACTAGTCCTACTAATGCAGCTTTCCTTTCTTGGTGGGAGAACGAAGGGACTCTCTTAGGCTGTGCTACTTGCTCAGCTTCTTCCGCAGATGCTGTTCCTACTTGTCAAACTTGCTCTACCCCATTGCAAAAGGATACCCAAGGAAGCTGTCTCTGTCAAAATCAAAACTCCTTTATCGATCTCACAAACTTCCCTCAAGTGAGCTGTCAGAGTAAAAGCAACTCACTGATATCATGGTCTCTCAGGCAAAAATCTCCAAATATACAGATGCAGACGAATTTCAATAACGGATTTGCTTTTAACGAGGCCCATCTGAACTATACAGCAGCGACCATTGGTGTAACTGCTCTGAATGACAGTATCACTATACAAGACTATTCTGCTATTTCAAACAACCCAAATATCACACTATCTTTCACAATTCCTCAAGACGTTGTAGCTGGAGTGACCATTGGGCTCACTAATTTGTCAGAGTATAATAAACTCCTGCACAGTCCATTCTTAATCCAGAACCCCGGTCTCACATATCAGCTTCCTGCAGCTTCTTATTTAAGTCCTGAGACTATTGAGACTCTGACGACAGCCGGGAGTGTGACTACAGCTGCCATGCAGGCCCAAGCGATAGCTTCAGCCGTCATTCCTGCTATTACAGGAGGAATGTCAACCAGTGCAATGCTTCTTATTGGTTTCCTTGCTGAAGTGGATCTCTACAAATACATTAATGTACCCTTCCCTGACAACTTCAACCTGTTTTGTGAGTGTATAGCTTCTAATCTGCTTCCGAATCTTTTCGCTAATTTTGATGATAACTTTGGTGCAAATCCTAACTCTACAATCGGAAAATTTGAATTCTGGGGAGTTAGCGCTACTCTGCTCGACAATTCTTCGGCAGCCATCTTCAAAGATTTGGTTGTTTTGGGAATAATTGTTGCAGTTAACATACTCATGGTCATCTTCAGCAAATGCCCAGATCTATACTCTTTGCTGAGTAAGCTCAGGAATCTATTCATGTGGAACCTCTTCTTATCTTTCTATTTGGGAGACTACTCAGAATTACAACTCAATGCCATGATCGAATTGAGAGAACACTCTGTCTCGAGTCTGTACTCTAATGTGTCTCTTACATTTTCTATCATCATCGTTGTTACCTATGCGCTCTTGAAAATCTATCTACTTTATATCCTCAACCGAAAGCATCGAAAGCAGCGGCCTCCTGTACTACCTAAAAGCAAACCTAGACTCAGGTGGTACACAAAAGAAGAGTTAAACCAAGAATTTGTTCAAGAATCTTTTTGTCCAGTTCCACCAAGCGTTGCAATTATTTCTGAAGATTTCCTCCCAAAAAACGCATTTACAAGAAATTTTTTCCTGATTACGATTGTCGAAAACTTTTTACTGATTCTGTTAGTTTTCTTTCTTCAAGATTATGGACTGGCTCAAGCAATCGTTTACACAATACTCACTCTACTCTATATTGCCCTTATTGCTTGGCAACGACCATACAAATCTAAATTTCAACTGGTCATCCTGCTCATCAATCAAATTAGCAAAGTGGCCATGGGAATTATTGCTATCATGATTGGAGTTAACGAGCAAACGAATTCCATTCCTCAAGAAAGTATTACACAAATGGGCAATGCTCTAATTCTGTTAATCGTTATTGTTATCGGGATAAACCTCCTGATTTCTCTCCTTATTACGGCTATTGAGCTAATTAAAGGAATAAAGAGCATAGTAAACCAGGTTCGACTTCATCTTTCGAAAAAGTCCAAGCATAAGTCTCTTCCAAAGAGATTCAAAGCTCACGATAAAACAATTAACCAAACCCGAGGCGAAGGAAATCGCCTACAATTGAAATCAGCTCAATCAAATCGGTCGTTCATCACCCTAGAGTCTCACTCAATCATTTTAGCACGGTCGAAATCCATTTCATCCTCCCTATCAAGAAATAATTTGCAAGACTCATCTATTTCAGAGGTAATTAAAAAGAAAATTGTGAGAAGAGATCTCATTGCTCGTGCCGTTGCCTTGAGAAAAGGAAATCCTACCGATTTTTCTCTTTCCAAAATTGACATCTCTCAGAATGACTCTACTGACTCGAATACTTCGATGGTTCAGTCTTCAACGAGATTTTTAATGACGAAAAAATGTAAACGACAAGAAACAAATCACAGTGAAAGAATTGAAAAAATAAGACAGCTAGGGAAATTACGTCGAGCTCAAATATTCGGTTCTGCTAAATCACCTGGCTGATCTAAAACAGAATCGAAGGAGAAAACCTATCTGCCTTACCAGAGTGACGCATTTAATCATCGAGTATTCGATTGCAATGATTCTCTACTTAGTTGTGCTAGCATCTCCTTCTTAATTGGGACTCGAATATTCTTAAGTAATTTGATTTCATGTTAGATATTTTCATTTCTGATTATCAAACTATTTCACAAGTAATTTCGGGATTTTAGAACACATACTTCTGCCGACCCAACCTTTTGAATAATGAATTTCTGGGCTAATCTTAAATTTTCCACTAGTTTAGCTTCACTCTTCTACGTTGGCAGGCACTATTTTAAACAATTAGATTTATGATTCGTTGAGGCTTCACTTTGCCTGTCCTCTGCTATTAAATTTCTAAGTAAACTCTTCACGAGAGCAAAAATTTATCAAACTTCTCATGATAAATGAAGTTGGTTTGTTGAACACCTCGCTCGAACTTATTCGGCTTATCTAATCATAGCTTGCACATATTAAAATGCAAGTCAACTTCAGTAACTATCTCTATAAATTGAGTGTATATTAAATCAAATTATCCTAAGCAGAAAAACAAAGTGAAAACTATTGTTATTTTTTTCTGAGAAATATATATTTTTTCATAGCACAAATGAAATTTGTTGAAAAAGATAAAATGATTCAGATAAACGTCATCGCGAACTCAGATGAAAAATGGAAATTTAGAAGTCTTGGAGAATTAGCCAGTCCTTTTTCGAGCTCTTTGAACCCTAAGCAAGCTGCTTTCCTGGTCCCACTAAATCCAAAGTACACTTCATATCTTCTTAATCATTCAAACTTGCTTGACATTTTCTTTCTTTAAGTTTCTTTGGTCTGATGCTTCTTTCGGATCGAAGGGTTTTTGAAGTCCAAGCGAATTCATCCCATTGCTATTTTTCTCGGCATGCAAATACCGATCGATGCTACAATATTTCTTATTAGTTTAATTTTTATTACATTTTTTTTTTTTCAGGGAACCACGATGGTCTCTGCGTTTTAGCTCACAGAAAGAAATAGAAATTAAGCTAGACCGTCCGGATAAAGTTATAGAGTTAAAATCTTTTACACATAATACTTAACCGAAATCAAACTCAACTCAGATGTTCTGCACCACCGCTACAGGTCTATTGGAAATCCTTGAATTTTTTTAACTTGGAATAAAAGCCAAGCAGTTGACTTGAATAACTTTTGTGCAAAATTGCTAAAATCGTTATAATAGCCTTAATAACCCTGTAGTTGATATGCACGGAAGAATGAAGGAATATTGTGCGATTTTATCTATACTCAACCAGTGTCCCAGCTAAGTTACAGGAGGATGAACTTAATTTGCCGAGAGCAATATGATCGGTTAAATCTTTCTTTTGTTTTAATAACTCAGAAATCAACAAAGAAACCCTCTTTCCTATTCTCTCAAAGCAGTCAAAGATTAGATTCTAAAACTCTGTCGATTGGTTATGGAAAACCATCAGATATGAGTGCCAGAAATATATAGATATCTCCTCATAACCGTTTTGTAGATTCAGGATGGGTTGAGGGCTAGTTAATTCTGGAAAGCTCGAAAATTCAATTATTGTCCTCATAATAAATACTTGATTAAAGAGACCTTCCATCATCGACTTTCGTTCGATATATGTGCTAGGAACCAAGCATATAATATCAGAAATACGGTTCTGCTCCTCTTAGGTGATAATTTGAGGAGACAATCTTCTAATCTTCTGCATTTCCATTTCAATCTTTTTGTAACCTGTTTTTATTGGATTAAATTCCTCGTGTATTATTTTCCAATAAAATTTGCTCAAGATACAGTGCAATCTTTCGCTTCGATGCCAAGATGTTTGTCCTCGATTCTTGCAATATTCCTGGTTCTACATTGGCCTCTTGCTAGTAATCATACCCTTGCAAACCCCCTCAAGCTAATTTACGAAGCAGAAGGAATAGTATGTCCAGATGGGAAGTATTTATCGGGTTCTACATGCCAACGTAAGACCTTCTTTACATGGATATAAAACTTTTGATAAAGAATGCGATTCTTCTTGCCTGACATGTAATGGAGCAGGATCTACTCAATGTACTAGCTGCCCATCTCCAAGAGTGCTATACAACGGCAATCAATGCATTCGTAAAAAATAATCCTGCTAACATGCTCCAATAATTACTTTTCGTTGCCACAGTATGCGACTCTTCTTGTGCGACATGCAATTCACCAGGAGCTACTGGATGTACTAGCTGTACACCTCCAAGAGTGTTGTCCGGCAATCAATGCATTCGTAAAAAATAATTCTGCAAGCATGCTCCGATAATTATTTTTCTTTGTCACAGTATGTGATTCTTCTTGTGGCACGTGCGATGCACAAGGAGCTACTGGATGTACAAGTTGCACTGCCCCGAGAACTTATCACCAACGTCAATGTCAGCGTATTTTTATGTGATTCATCCCTAAGTAATTTGCTCCCCAGTATGTGACAGCTCATGTACGACCTGCACTGGTAGTGGAAGCGATAAATGTGTGAGCTGCACTCTTCCACGGGTATTGAGCAATAAACAGTGCATACGTATGCAAACTAGCCATTCCAACTTTGAACTCAAATATCGATAGTGTGTGATTCAAGCTGTAAAACTTGCATAAAAGAGGGAGCTAATGGTTGCACATCCTGCATTCCTCCAAAAGTTTTGGCCGCGAACAATCAGTGCATCAGTATATTTCCTAAGTTTAATATTCTTAACAAAAAATTTTAAGGTTGCGATTCATCATGTGCCACCTGTAACGGACCAGGATCCGATAAGTGCTTGAGCTGCGCAAGTGGGAAGTATGTAGCTAGCAACGGTCAGTGCTCAAGTAATCTCTGAATGAAGTATTCTCCCAATTAAATGACAACTTTAATACACTAGACTGCCCAACAAGTAGTACAGTGTGCCCTTGTCTAGATGGGAAATATTTCGATTCAGGGAGCTGTCAACGTAAGTCCTGTTATCGGTGCGTTTATAATGAGCTTTCTTTGCTTAGCCTGCCACTCAAATTGCCGTACTTGCAAGGGAGGTGGGAGTAATCAGTGCTTAAGTTGCGAACCTCCAGCTCAGCTATCAGCTACCTACGAATGCTTTAGTAAGAATTTATATCAGTGCTGTAAGAGTTATCAATTTTGTTCAGCCTGTGATCCAAGCTGTGCGACGTGCAGCGGACCAGGAGTAAACGAATGCACTAGTTGTACTTCTCCAAAGGTTCTAACTACAGCACATACATGCGTTGGTAAATTATTTTCTTTTGAGCTTGGGATAAATATTTGTGTTTAGACTGCGATCCTTCATGTAGTACTTGTTCAGGAGCCACTGCAAATGAGTGCACAAGTTGTCCCATGGGCAAATACCTACACCACGATCGTACATGCCAGGGTAAGTGATTTATCTTGTTTTTTTGGGATTGATATATATGTTAGCTTGCCCTTCCGGATGCTCTTCATGCGTCGGTCCGAATGCAGCTCAGTGCGATACTTGGGGTAAAAAGACGTTACTTAAGAAAATAATTCTAATTCGATCTATATCAAGGATGTGACTCGACCTGCTTAACCTGCAGTGGCCCTGGTGCAAATCAATGTCTGACATGTGCATCCAACAAATATTTATTGGGTGGGTCCTGTCTTTGTAAGTGTTTTTTGGCCTGTTAAGCTTATTAATTTTTTTTTATGCTCAGCCTGCCATTTTACTTGTGCAACATGTAATGGCGCAGGTCCAACTGCTTGCACTTCATGTGCTGATCCAGCTGCAACTTTCAATGCAGGAGAATGTTTTAGTAAATACATCACCTTTATAGCTACATCAATCAATTTTAATGAAGCCTGCAATGATGACTGTCAAACCTGTAGCGGCCCTAACAATAATCAGTGTCTCACTTGCCCATCCAATAAATATTTGATGGATGGATTTTGCTTTGGTATACATTTTGCAGTTTTATTTTCTGAACTAATTGCTACTTGTTGATTTTCAGACTGCCATTCTTCTTGCTCAACATGTAGCGGAGCTGGCGATAATAAATGTATTACCTGTCCCTCACCGGCTACTCTTGTCGGAGGCTATTGTGTTGGTAAGTTGAGACTAGAAATTCAATGATGACGAAATGCTTATTTTACATAGTATGTGATAGTAGCTGTCTAACCTGTTCTGGATCAGGGCCAAATGATTGTACTTCATGTCAGTCACCTAATACTCTTATTGGGGGCGCTTGTGTACGTAAGTTTAAGCAA
>ENA-UOTZ01001300-UOTZ01001300.1-compost-metagenome-genome-assembly--contig:-NODE-1300-length-17641-cov-5.719028_pt1 | contig 17641 bp, 5 predicted proteins | sample MGYA00238144_ERZ746983 | MGnify/ENA primary metagenome ERZ746983 (study PRJEB28759, sample SAMN06268863) | compost metagenome | isolation source: single cell | place: USA: California, Emeryville, Joint...
CTTAACTAATTCGGATGGGGTGTTTGGTTCTATGGTGGCAAACACTGGAAGCAAGCATTCCCAGGTGATCTTTGAGATTGCAAGGAAAAGTTATTACAAGACACATGGACTTCAATTAGAGACTGAGCCATAAATCGAATGTTTAGAGTTCCGTGACTCTTCGTATTACGATGTTTATGTGAGGTTTCTTTGAGTTAAATTGTTAAACCATTTAATAAGATGGAGAGAAAATTTAATCTAATATTGAGTTGAATATCGTCTTCATTTATATACCCCTCATTATCAAAAATAAACCCAATCACTACGGACCTTCATTATTGTTGAAACCACTATAGAATTCAAGTTGCCTGGCTGGCCAGTATCAAGTTTTCTTTTCTAATATGTTCATATCCTCTCACTAAACACTCTCGCCAACTACCCTCGGGAGATTTAATACGTGAGTAGATGCATCTGAATTCATTTTACCAAGATATTTTCCGACAGAATCCTAGATGATGCTGACTGACTATGAAGCACCAATCAAAGAATTAATTTTGTTATCTAACTCGTCTCAACACTTTGAATCCACATTTAGCTAAGTAATTTGTTAAAAACCTAATATCTCTTACTTTTAGTCGGAGTCCCGCGGAATCGATTTCAACGTATTTTGCGATTCATTGTACAATGCCATCTATTTGTGCTATATCTCCTAGTATTACATGATGGCTTCTCAATGTATTTTTTTCAAGAATTGGTCAATTAAGTACATTTGCAAAAATTAATATGTCTGCATCAGTTATTTCTCACTTTGTCCGTCTCTTTTCAATTAAGATACCATCGATGTGGTTTTAAACTTTAAAGATCTCCCATTTGTTCGGAGATAACAAACTCGAAGTGATTCATTAAAAGTTAAAAATGAGAATTCGAGTAAAAAGCTTTTTTTTCGAGAAGGATCAATTCGGTCAGCAATATCATTAACATGCTGCAAACTAACTCTCTTCAAGACCTTTACCTCGTTCGAACCAACATAAATATTAATTTCATTTCAAAAAGTATCAAATCATGATAGAGATTATTCTCTCTTTGTTTTCTAAAGTAGTCAAAGATGATTCAATGCTTGGAAATCTGTAATTCTCCAGGCTTATCGAAAGAGAATCGCCTTAGAAAATCAAAGAGAATGTGAAAAATAAATTGTTAACATTTCCAATAGAGGTATTTTCAATTTAATTGAAACAAATCAAATTGTCAAAATTCTAATTTTGCTATTTTCTCAAATTTATGATAAGAACGCCAAGAGTAAAGCAACAGTTTATATGAAAATCGGATAGTCAACTAATATGAAGCAAGGTACTCGACTGGGGCTGTAAATTATTCTTTGAGAAGCTTTGAGCAGCATTTAAATAGACTTGTGTGAATGCTTATTTAATGTTTGTTATTAATTACTGTTCAGACATTTATCAGAAAATACCCCCAAAATTGTTCCTTTCTAAGAATCACAGCAAATTTGATTTTGTAATAAGCAACTTCTTCGAAGTGATGCTTAATTGAATCACTCAAAATAGAAACTGCAAAGTCTATAAATCTAAGAGTGTCTTGAAGTCTATATTAATATAATCTTTGAAAATTTCCGAAGAAGAAATGAACCCGTTTGGCTTCGAAGCATTTTATTTGCACAGTCACCAGCCAGATGAATCGATCCACCACTGCGAGGACACGCCAAGAACTCTGTCAGACATTCAAGGCACAAAAGAGCCGTTGCAAACTAACGATGTCATTATCACTAATTCAGGGCCTTTACAAACTGAAGGTCACATTATTCAAGTGCTTTCCTCTGAAGAGAAGACTGAGCCTCCGCACTCTGGCCACAGAGAAGGACTAGATGATTCAGAGGCAACAGATTTTGATGACCAAATCGATCCAAAGCCCTCTGCTTATGAAAAAGCAGGCTTCTTCAATAAGATTCATTACTTCTTCGCGCTTCTTGGTCTCTGCAAGATGAGGAAGAAAAACCGTGGTGGCACGCTGAGACTCGAAGATCTTCCGTTGCTTGGTCAAAGTGAAGAAGTCAGTTATAAAACGATCGAGTTAGAGAAAGAATACGAAAAATATAAGAGAAAGCATGGAAAACCTTCGTTGTTCTGGCCGCTCCTCCGGGTGTTCTGGAGGAGAATCTTCAAGGAAGAATTCTTGACACTGCTTTACAATGCAACGAAAATACTATTTGCTTATTTCCTGTGTCAGATGCTAGAACTATACGAGGAAGGAGATAAAAGGGAGGCTTATAAATATGCTGGAGGATTGTTTGGATCCGTGATTTTAGGCTGTTACGCTTATCATTTCGGTTTTTACCAAGGAGTGAAAATTAATGGTCATTTAAGACCTGTATTGATTGGAATGATATACAAGAAGATAAATCGGCTGAGCTATTTCTCAATCAATCAGGTCAGCATCGGAAAAATCGTGAATATCGCCGCTAATGATTTGAATTATTTCGAATTCAACATTTACTTTATCTATTACCTGATAGCTTCTCCTTTAGCTCTTGGAGGATCTCTTGCATTGCTTTGGCACTTCTTCGGAGTTGCCTGTCTACCAGGTGTAGGCTGCGTCCTCCTCATGTGGCCATTACAATATTTGTTTTCTGCAATTGGAGGCAAGTATTTAAAACAGAAGAACCCTATCACCGATGAAAGAATAAAAATGACGAATGAAATGATTGAAGGAATTCGACTCCTGAAGATGTATGGATGGGATACACAATTTTCTGAAATGATCGAAAAAATCAGGAATAAAGAAGTGAGTCTCTTAAGAAAGATTGGATATACTGAATATTTTGCAGGGCATATGCTCGCAAGATTGACTCCAGTGTTAGGAAGTTTCCTTATTTTCATGACTTACGGATTCATGGGAAATACTCCAACAGTTGGCAAGGTCTATTCTACGATCATGTTATTATTCTTCTTGCGAACCTCATCAGTGTTGTTTGCAAGTTTGGCTTTCAAATTCGTCGTTGAAGCCAGACTCATCTTCCAAAGAATAATCCAATTACTTGAAGTTGGAGAGATGGACAATTTCCAAGTCGCTGCCCCTCAGGACCTCAACAATGGAGTAGAATTCGACAATTTCTCTGCGTTTTGGGGAGAAAAGAAGAAACAACCGGCTCAAAGCAGCAAAACTAAAAAAAACGCTCAGATTGTCATTGAAGAGCTCACATTTGAAAATCCCACCTTGAAAAACGTCAACTTCTCTGTCAAAAAAGGCACCTTATGCGCTCTCGTTGGAAGAGTTGGTTGCGGGAAATCGACGACCCTCATGTCCTTCTTCAATGAAATTCCCAAAACGACTGGACAACTCAGGTTCTCAGGAAAACTCGCCTATGTCGAACAAGAAGTCACCATTTATCCAGGAACGGTCCGCAGCAATATTCTCTTTGGCAAACCATATGATGAAGAGAAATATCGAAAAATCACTGAAGCCTGCTGTCTTCTCGATGATTTCAAAGCTTTCGCAAATGGAGATCTCACTGAAATCGGAGAGAGAGGAGTGAATATGTCAGGAGGACAGAAAGCAAGAACTTCTCTAGCCAGAGCTCTCTACTCAGACGCTGATATCTACTTGCTAGATGATCCACTCAGCGCTGTTGATACTAAGGTTGCCAAGAATCTCTTCAATAATGCTATTAGAGGGGTATTGAAAGATAAGACTGTATTATTGGCGACTCATCAAGTGCATTTCGCGAGAGAGGCAGAGAAAATCATCGTGCTAGATAATGGAGAGGTGAAAGCTGAGGGAACACTTGATGAAATAATTCAGCAAGATGCGACAATCTTGTCGATTTTCGAAACGAAGCAACGAAAAAAGACAGTTGATAGCATCGGCGAAAAGCCTCTCAAAGTAGAAACTGTAAAAGACACAGCTCCAATAGAGACGACAGAAATAGCTAAGGCCTTACTAAAGCAATTAGAACCCGAAGGAGAAGAGGCTCATGAAGACCAAAAAGCACGAAGCCCAGCCCCCAATGAAGAAAGAGGAATTCTTATTCAGAAAGAAAAGGACGAATCAAGCCAAGTTGGATTCAAGACATACTGGTTTTACATCAAAAACGGAGGAAATATCCTGACCCTACTCTTGTTTGCACTAAACCTAGCATCGATCGAAGTGCTTTATGTGATGTACACTCGATTACTCGGATACTGGACTCAAGGCGTATGGTCACCAACCACAGCTATGAAAGCGCTAGCTGGAATAATCGGAGGCTTTATCTTCTGCTTAATATTGCGTCAAATCCTATTTGTCAATTTTTCAATCAATATCTCACATTCGTTCCACAAGAAAATCCTCCAGAGAGTCATGAGAGCGGCAGTTGAGTTTTTCGATACTAATCCAGCAGGAAGAATCCTCAATCGCTTCTCTAATGATATGGGAGTGTTAGACAGATTCATCTTATTCGTTTCGAACGATGTCATAGACGCATTCTTTTTCTTTGTAGCTATCTTCATTACCATTTGGATAGTAGTTCCCTGGCTCCTCATCCCTGCCTTTGTCTTGTTCTTGTTCTTTTACGGCCTACTGAGATTCGTCAAGAGAGCAATTATCCAGGGCAGAGGAGTCGAGCTACTCACAAGAAGTCCTATCTACAGCGTTTTCTCAACAACACTTTCCGGGTTGATTTCAATTCGAGTGTATGGTCAAGGAAAAAGATTTGTGAGAGAATTCACTCATCTCTTAAACTGCAACGCTCGAGCCTTCCATTCTTACTGGGACGCTAACCGAGTATTTAGTTTCTATGCGGATTATTCTTCTGCGATATTTGCTTGCACTGGAGTCGCGATCCTCTTAGCAACAAATATCGATCCTGGACTCCTAGGTCTCACATGCACCTATGTACTATCAGTGACAGATTATGCTCAATGGGCGATGAGACAAATGCTTATGCATCTCATGCAAATGGCAAGCACAGAAAGAATAAAGGCATATACCCAGATCAAACAAGAAGCAGCACTTTCTCTACCTTCGGACAAAGAACTAGTCGAAAAGAATTCTTGGCCTCCCAAAGGAGAAGTTGTTTTCAGCAATGTCCATATGAAATACAGAAAGAACACTGACCATGTGCTCAAAGGACTGACATTTTCTGTGAAAGGTGGTGAGAAAATTGGGTGTGTCGGGAGAACTGGAGCTGGAAAAAGCTCAATTCTTCAAGCTCTCTTCCGCATGGTCGAGATCGATAAAGAATCCGTTCCTGATTCATATATCCAGATTGACGGTGTCGATATTGAAAAAATCGGCTTGCATCTCATTCGAAAAAGTATTTCGATAATCCCTCAAACTCCGTATATCTTCGTGGGGTCAGTTAGGAGAAATTTGGATCCACTCAACGAGTATTCTGAACAAAGAATTATCGATGCTCTTATTGAAACTGGACTTTGGGAATACATCAAAACCCTCCCAAAAGGACTTGAAACAGACATGAGTAATGCTTCATCTGTTTTCTCTGTTGGCCAAAAGCAGCTGATTTGCCTAGCAAGAACCCTGCTACAGAATAATAAGATATTGGTGCTTGATGAAGCAACAGCCAACATCGATTTCGAGACTGATAACTTCATTCAACAGAAGATCATGGAGAGATTTAAGGATTCGACGATTTTCACGATTGCTCATCGATTGTCAACAGTTGCTAACTATGACAAGGTATTGGTTATGGATAAGGGTAGAGTCATCGAGTTTGATCACCCATACAAGCTCCTAGTTAAAAATATTGGAGACACTACCTTAACTAATTCGGATGGAGTATTTGGATCGATGGTGGTAAACACTGGAAGCAAGCATGCTCAGGTGATCTTTGAGATTGCAAGGAAAAGTTATTATAAGACATATCATTATTAATTAGTACAGTTTGGTTTTATATATAATGAAATCCATTAATTCGTATTGTTTGGGACATATGTTTTTTGTTTACGTCATTATACATGCGAGTAAAAAGCTCTATTCTTTATTGCTCGTAAGGTTCAATATCTTCTTCATTTAATCATAGCAGATATATCAGATTCAATGAGAAAACTATAAAAGTACCCAGTTCAGTATCTTATTGTCGAATTAGAACCAACATATTCAAACTACCATAAAAACAACCCACATTGTCTCTTTGGGACCCGATAACAACAGCGAAAACCGATATCTACCTCTTGAGGTGAGTCCGAGTCCTTGATACCAAAGTTAAAAAACTTTTTACAACAATAATTGCCATGAATCAATTCGTATTTTGCAAACGAAGTTATTCTTTGACAAACATAATAAATCTTTGAATCAATGACATAATAATTTGAGTTCAACAATAGTCATTTCACTTAGAAACCAAAAGGATTGTAGAATGACTTTTCAAGCCTACTGTAGAACTTTGGAATGTATTCATGTGAATCAATAGCAATGTATACATTGATAAAGGAAATTGAAGATTTAGAAATTTCTAATCTCTCATAGAATAGAAAAAATAAATCGAAACGTGTGCTTTGATCAAAATTCTCAAGAGAGCCGAATTTTTTATTTCTTATAATGGCCTTATTCTACTCATCCAAAAATCATTCATAATCATCAAAAGGATTCTCGAATTACCATCACTACCATTCAAACATTTCTGCATAATGGTATTTCAGGAGAACTGCCTTATGAATAGCATCATAATGGTCAAATATTCAATATTTTCATTTCTCCATCTTAACGTATTTCCTCTATGTCCTTCACATCAATATCAACCTCTATTTCCATAATACTCCATCAATTGTCTACATAATATCATTTTCGAAAAAACAGTTCTTCCTTGCCTATTTAACCGAGTAAAATCTTTCTGAATCACCGGTATTTAAAAGCAAAAATCGCCAATTTAGATATTTTATCAGTACGAAAGTTCAGAGAAGAATTAAAAGATGGAAGAAGAATTCGAAAAGATCGAGAAGCCGATCACCGACAAGCGGGAGTACCAGTTCTTCAAACTCGACAACGGCATGAAAGTGATGCTAGTTTCTCTGAAAAACCTACTACCTCCTGGCAAGGACCCTGAAGATCTCATGCAAAAAGAAGAGCCAAAGCATACTCATCACCATCCCCACCATCACCATAAAAAACACGAGGAATCAGCTGACCACAAACCCTCAGACGAAAAACAGACCATGAGCGAAGAAGAATCCTCTGATATTGACGACGATGAAGAAGGTGAAGACGATGACGAGGACTTTGATAGTGAGGATAGCAAATCTGCGGATTCCGACAAAGAAGCCAAAACCAAACCAAAAGGCAAGGCCAGCCGGGAAGGCTTAGCCGCGATATGCCTCTCAGTCGCTCACGGTTCTATGGATGATCCTGCCGATATGCCAGGTCTTGCGCATTTGCTGGAACATTCAATTATGATGGGTTCGAAAGAGTTCCCTGAAGAGTCTTCATTCATGAAATTTATCGCACAGCGCGGTGGATATGAAAACGCATGCACAAAAATGAACGAGACAGCGTATGAAATGGAAATTGGAGTTGAACACCTCGAGGAAGTGCTCTACCGACTCTCCAGAAACTTCAAAAACCCTCTATTTAACGTCTCTTCCATCCGAAAAGAGCTTAAGGCAATAGAAAACGAGTTCGAGATCGCCCTGGTAGATGAGAGTATCAAGCATTTCCAGGTCCTGCTACATAATTTACCTCAAACAAACCTCCTTCACCGCTTCGCATGGGGAAATGCTAAGTCGCTGGACCGAGAGGATTCTAAACTAGAAGCCGCTGTGAAAAAGTTCTACAGCAATTATTACGGCGCGCAGAACTTGACTTTATCTATTGTAAGCACACTGCCTCTCGAGAACATGAGCTCGCTTGTGAAGAAACATTTCGAGGATCTTCCGAAATTTGGAAAAGAGGATGCTTATAAAACAAACAAGGAACTTTATGCCGCCCATTTCAAAGAAGCCAGAGAGCATTTTCCCGGTTTTTGGTTCTTGAAATCTGTGCAAGAGATGAAAAAGGTTATTTTTACCTGGACAGTGCCTTCGCTCCATGACCATTTCGAGTCTCAGCCGCTTTCGCTACTATTGACAGTATTCGATGATAGAGGAAAAGGCTCGCTTTATCAACACCTGAAGGAAAGAATGCTCATCACAAGTTTTAGCGTCGGGACGAGTCTACTTGAGGACCAAATCAACGAAGTTAGCTTCATTCCGATGCTTGAGATCAAACTCACAGACGAAGGCGTCGCGAAGGTGGCTGAAGTCATTTTCCTTACCTTCCAATTCGTGAATAAACTCACCACTGAAGGGATCCCGAGCTACATCTTCGACGAAGAGAAAACCATGGGGCAGCTGCAATTCGACTACGGAGACAATCTCGAAGATCAGGACCTCGCCAACTGCGTTGCGTCAGGATTAAAGTACGTCGCTCCGAAAAAACTCCTAAAAACGTTTGTCCACGGCGTGGTTGAGTACTATAACGAGGAATTGATGAAAAAAGTCCTCGAATGCCTCAAGCCACAATTCACTCGCGTCGATATTCAAATGAACGAGCTTCCTCCAGGCCTCGCGAGCTGCACAGAAACAGGAATTCTTGATCACGTAGAGCCCTGGTTTGAAGTCTCTTATGCGAAATTAGTCCCCAAGAAACTGCTTCCAGAGACTTATATCGATCAGATAGCGGCAGGGTACTACTCTCCTGATCTCAAATACCCTGGGAAAAACAGTTTTTTGCCTCAAAGCGTCAAACTTCAAGACAAACACGAAAAACTCCTTACGCCTGTGAAATTAATACTCGAAGATCAGCCACTTTCCGAAATCTGGGTGAGTCAAGATCTTTCCTTCTTGATCCCTAAGGTTTCTACGAGTCTCATCATCATCACCTCAAATTCTGCTGAGGTGACTGACGATGCGTTTTATTTGGGATTTTTAATCGGGTACCTGGAATCGATGTATGAGGAAAAGTTTGGAAACGAAGCCAAAAACGCTGGCATCGAATGCGATTTTCGCTCTTATTACACTTATGGCATCGAAATCGTAGTGTACTGCTTCTCCGACTCTCTCGAAAGGTTCCTCATCGAGCTTGCTGAGTTCATAAAAAGCGAAATAAAGGCTCCAAATGAAGCAATGCATGATCTTTTACTCCAGCGAGCTATTACCGCGAATAAACAATGCTTAGAAGAACCCGAAGACTATATCAGTTCGACGGTTTCAGCCTATCTCTTCCCCCACGTCACAACACCGGAATTCGAAATCGAGTTTATGACTAAAACAGCCAATTTCAAATCATTTACCAGCTATTTGCAGGGACTGAGCGAAGGAACTCGGCTCCGAAAGCTGATTTGGTATTTCCATGGAGATATCACGAGTAAACAGGCACTCCAATACGTGAGAACCTTCACAAGTCGCTCCGAAATGGACAAAGTAAAACCTCAAGAGCATTCAGTGACGCTACGGATGAGGAAAATCTCCGCAGTGGATTGGATCATACCTAATTACAACAAAAAGAATAAGAATAATTACGTTGTGCATTATATCGACGCGGATGTTGAAAAACTCGAAACGAGAGTGTTGGTTGTAATGCTGAACCAAGTATTCGATTCAGAGCTCTTTCATGAGCTCCGAACGATCCAAAACGTCGGATATATCGCGAATAGCTCAAATAGAACGATCGTGAAACAGAGAAACTATATTGAGGTCTGGATCAGCTCGACGAAGTTCACGTGTACTGAGATAAACGAGAAACTTGATAAATTCTATCAGTATTTCGTGGAGGAATACATGCAAAAAATGACAACCGAAGATTTTGATAAACTGAGAAGGAGCTTTATCGCTGCGAAGAAGCAGCCGTACGCGTCGATGGAGGATGATGCGATGGTGAAGTGGCAGGAAATCAACACAAGATATGAGATCTTTGATAGGAAGGAAAGAGAAATTGAGTTCTTAGAGAAATTGGAATTGAAAGATCTGATTGAATGGGGACGGAAAATCCTGAGGGATGAGAGAAAACTCCTGAAAGTCGGGCTCATGGCATCGAATTCGGAGGTTGAGATCAATTACGATCCGCTTCTTAGGTCGAAGACGAAGATTAATGACGACGCACAGGAGTTTTGGGTCAGAGAGGCGAAATACACCTTTTGATAAAGCTTAAAAATTAAAATGCGAAATATACTGTTCCTCATGTCAAATTGTTTTAGTTTATTTGTCTAGTGGTCATACAATTGTTGTTATTCTGCGAAAAAATAAACGTGTAGTAGCTATGTTGTATTGGCACAAAATTTCCATTGTAAAGTAGAGAATAAGGAAAGGCCGAATCGCTATTACTGGCAGTAATAGAAATATGTCGTCTCGCAGTAGGCTAGACAAAGGTCCGGTCATTGGCTTAAAACAGCCTCATGGTACTCTAATAAATGCGTTTTTTCTTAAAATTAATAAAGTTTTCTTCCTCAAAGCCTATTTGATGGCGATATAGCATCCTTTCAAACATTCGTTAAATAATAAGGTGATAAAAAATTATGAAAACATCGGTAGAAATAAAAAATAACCTCAACAAATGAGAGTTACACCTCAATTTGAAATGCAAGGAATGAATCTGTTTTTTCCAATGAAAAATGCTCTAAGTGAGAGACTTCCCACAGCAGTGAATATAAATTTTAACCAAAGATGAGTTCAAATACAAATTAATTACTGTTCCATAATGATTAGACTCCTATTTGTGCTGCTTTTCCGTCGCTGAAGGATTTCCAGATTTTCTTTCGTACTCAGCATTTTCTTTAAATCCTTCACCATCGTACTAACACTCCGATGAGAAGTAGCATTTGTTCTTGGAGTAGCACAAAGCGAGCTACTCTGACCAGTTACACCCTTCTTTACCGGCTCTATCGATGCATTTGAATTAAGAAAGGACTCTTTCTTCGGTGTCCCAGGCTGGGATTGATATTTCAAAAAGTTCGTCGGGATATAAAATTGGTTTTTCGATGATTCGGATCGTTGATACCTCTTCCTATGTTCCAGTTCCAGTTTCCTTTTCTCATTTTGCGGCTCATTGATATACAGCTGCTTGATTTTCGTCGGGTTCAGAGCCGGGAGAATCAGTGAGCTATCCCTTGAGGCAGAGTTACTCTGCACTAAAATGGTCGATTGGTCAGCCCTTGCTACACTTCTATTGAGATCTTGGATATGACTGCAATTAATGCTTGCGCCTCTTTTCGTCATTAGATCTAGCGTCGATCGAATGTGCATATTGTCTGAGTCGATTTTTGTGTTATCCAACAGCAAGCTTCTCAAATGAGTCGTACTACCGCTATTACTGTTTCCCTTTTTCTTGATTTCGGCCTCCGAAGCTAATTTTGAGAGTTTTCGTGCTTCTTTATCCGCGGTTATCGCTGAAAATTTAGGGAATAAACTCAATTTTTTCATTTGGTTCGAGAGTTGGACCTTATTCAGCTGCCCTTCCCGATCAGAGGAGTCTTTTTGTAGCGATAGAGACGACTCGCTAAAATCTCTTAGGCCATGCTTGACAACATCTGCTCTCGGCGTTTGCTCATTCTCTTTGAAGCTCTCTTCGATAACAAACTGTAATGCCAGAGATTTGTTGACAGATGGTGTTTTGCTGAGATTTATAGGCGAGTCCTTTTCAGAAGAGTGGTTCAGCCTTAAATTTTTTGAAATATCGAGTGGAGTAAGAGCTTCCTTGCCCGTCCATTCTGCGCTTTCATATGGAGGACTTTTTTCAGAGTCCATGTGATGAGGAGTTATTGTTGCAAGATCAGTAAAGCTTCCTTTCTTTGGGCTTGCTTGCAATTCATTAGGGAGAACGCTCGTGCTATTATCGTCCAAAATCCTTGATTTCGTGATCGCTGGAAGCGATAATCCTCGATTAGAGGAGGTTTTCCTCGTGACCTTCGTTGGACTCGTGGGGCTATAAGAGTCTAAGATATATGTACCCTTTCTCCCTTTTAGATTAGGAAGTCTCAATGCAATGTGCTTTGACATAGATAATGTCCTGCGATTTGACCGATAACCAGGGCTCAAGCTTAGTTGAGTATTAGCTATGCTTGCGGTTGGAGATTGGTCTTTGCTTTCATTCAGCAGCTTGATTCGAGGTATCTCGACGACGATATTCCTTGTGGCGAGTTCGAGTTTTGCCACGCCACCGCATTCGCTGCATTGGCAGCTTTTTCGTCGCAAATAGCTGCGTTTGTTCTCGTTTAGAACCCTCGAGGATATTTTTCCTAAAGAGTTCCTTAGCGCCGGACTTTGAGTACCTCTCCGTGTGGATCTCAAGTCCAATTTTACTAACGTTCCCGCTTTTGACTTCGTCTCTCGATTCTGAGGAGTATTTTCCTCGCTCATGTCCCATAATGGCTGGCTTAGCCCATGAAAACTGTGCCGTCTTTTCTGAGTCCCAACTTGAGGGGAGAAAAAAATGAGCGACATTACTCATCGAGGCAATTTACTTTTGAAATCCACAAAATTCGGGTCAATCTCCTTAATTAACGCCGCAGGGAACTCATCTAAAGCCATTCCTTTGAGTTCTTCAATTTTTTCATCATCTTGCTGCCGCTTTTTGCTAGACTTTGCTTGATTTTCATCGAATCTAATGGCTTTTCCTTTATATCAGTTGTTATAGAAGCGAATCTATCCGCAGACTTACTGGTCTTTTCTCCATGGGAGGAAGATGTTTCTTTTTGTTGAGAATTTGAATAAATTTTGCGAAGTACTGAGACGTTTTTAAATCCAAACGGAGATAATATGTCCTTGGAGATCTCGGTCCACGTGGAAGTAATTTTTGACTTAATCAGGTTGGAAGTTCCAACTTCTGATGCATTTTCTTGGTTTTGAACTTGGAATACAGGAAACTGAATGATTTCCGGATCTATTTCAATGGATTATAGTGTCATATATCTGCGGAGAGAGTGGTAGAGGACCTGCAGCGAAAAATGAGGAGACGTTTCGTTTTTCAAATTTCACATTAGCGCTTGCGTTGGCTCTTTGTATCTGGATTCAGGTCAATAATCAGCAAGAAAGACAATATACTTCGTATTTTTCATTCAACAACTCAATCAGTTCCCTATGCGACCGGCTGGTGCTCGCTTCTGCTTGTTGGTGCATCCCAATAGTGAAACTTAGGTGAGTTCGAAATGCTTAACCAATCGAAAAGTTAAAACTGTGATTAATTAGGATAAGTAGCATATTCGTGAGCAAATTAACTAAAGCTTTTTTATTTAGATAGCATTCATGCAATATTGTGTAGAAATTTTTATAAGCCGTTATTAAGAATTTATTTCGAATGAGACGGGTGTTAAATCATTTATATTCGTACGGAATTAATGTTAAACAGTAGAGCTTCCTTTGCCAATGGGTTCTTGACAACTCCAATGAGAAGCTTGATAATTAAACGAGGTCTAATGTTAAGGATGGAGATGAATGACCAGTCTTGCTTAATTAAATAAAAAAGATGAGAAAACTGCATCATGTCCAGACAAGTTTGAAAGTCCTGTGCGATATGAAATAAAGCGGTCTGCCTTTACGTGATCATTCAATGTGCAGTTACAATAGGTTCATAAAAGAGGATCTATGAAAAGATAATGCAATATAGGACTTTGCCCTGACAATCTATACGGATAGTTGCACTAAGGACTTGAAAAACGTCAGGAAAATGCGAAATTTGCAAAAAGAAATGAAATAATTGTCAGCTCACTTGAAGCAGACTATCTTAAATGGATGAAGCTAAACGAATTTATTTGAAATCGGAGTCCTATTTTCGAAAATCGCTGACCCTTGTAAGGCTGCAATTTGGGGCATAATAGATGGCTAATTTCTTATAGTTTCTCCCATAACGAAATATAGGCGATATCGTAAAACATAGTGTGATCTTAGATTAATGGATATTATCTAATCTCCGCTAAAAATCATCAACCTTGTAGATATTGCCATTTTATCTCGAAATTGTTCATAACTGATCCAAAATCCTGTTTTGTTGAAGTTCCTTAAATTTTGATATCGACGGAATTAGTCAATGCCTTTTGATTATTATTTAAAGGACGATTTCAAACATTAAATCACGAGATTGTACTAGCACGTTTGTAGAATCATTTTTCTACTAAGAATTGTATTCAAGGGCTTTATACGAGATACGACACCATGGAAAGGAAGGCTTTTATTTAGTAGGCAAGGAATTTTTTTCATGAAGTACAAAAACTTATATAGATATATATCAAGAGCTAGAATTAATTCGTGACTTTGAAACTCTGAATAACTGTTAAATAACTCAAGGCGACTTCCAGGTTCGAGAGGGTTAGTTTATAGTCAACAAGAATATTTACATACTTTATAAAATAATTGAGCTGACTTGCCTTTCCCTTCTGGAGCTAGATTCGCCGTGAAGAAATATATAAGTGATTGAAGTTTTCACGTTTATATCAATGAGACCTCATTATAAATGTTGATCGAAAGAAAGCCTGTCGCTCTGGCTTAAATGTATCAAATATTAATATCAATATTTAATGATATCAAAATTTAGTTTGAGCACTTAGCACAAGCATTAAAGTGCCGAACTTTGGAGAATAACACGAATGAAAAAAAGAAAAATATTTTATCCAAGAGACTGAGTGAAAGCAGATTTAATGAGAAATTTGAAAAAGCTTCGAATCGCTTGAAATTTGATAACTTCAAGTTTGTGTATATAATTCTGCTTCCCATCTGTACCATTATCACCCTCTTTTTTTTTTCTCTCTCTCCTCTCTCAAATGAATGGATATATTCACATATTGCCCATAATTTACAAGCAGCAACAACAAAAACCAGACATGCCAAAGGAAGATAGGAATTTGAGCCTTAATTAAATGAATTTTTCAGAAAAGGGAACATAATGGTTCTCTTACTTAAAATGGTCAGAAAGAAACCTCGTTTTAAGGAGATGGTCACGCTATTTAATAGCTTTGAAGTATATTGTTTTGATTTGAATGATTTAACCCTTACACGCAGCAAGGATACTGCCTCAGCGCTTCCAATTGTTAATATACCCAAAGATTTTAATTTTTTTGAAAACAGAGAGTCACTTGGCTCTGGAATTGTTATAAATTATCTACGATTATTATAAAAGCAGCTTTATTTTCCGAAGAAGTAGAAGCATTCTTATCAATATAGAGCTTTTTTGAATCGGATATGCTGATCAACGAAATAAAAAAATATAATTAGCGCAGGTCTACGACAGGAAACAAATAAATTTTAGAAGTAATTAATTAAACCCCGAAAATTTAAATGGAAAGCAGCACGCTCGTTAGTTATCAGGAGAAGAGCAATGCCTCGGGTGATCAAAAACCCAGAAAGCAGTTCATTGCGATACTTTACGATATGCTAGAGGTGAACTTAACCGATTTTCTTTCCTTCAACCATATAACTAGGATCAAAGCAATGCTAACGTTATCGCCTGGAGTTCCGATGGACTATCATTTAGTTTGAATAGTCAAGCACCAGAGCTTGAGAAATTACTTTCGAGTCATTTCTCGCACTCGAAACTCTCGTCCTTCATTAGACAGGTACTAGGCCGTTGATCGCTAAATATAATCTTAAATCATAGCTTGGTTTCTATGGATTTAAGAGAACGGCCAAGACTGAAAATGGCTGTATTTTCCAACATCCTAGCTTTTGTAAAGGAAGAACGTATCATTAACCTTGCGCTAACTTCATAATAAAATTTTTTATTTATAGAGACTTGCTGAGGCTAATCAAAAGAAAAAAAAACTCCAAAAAATCGCCCTTGTTTAGTTCTCGCAAGGAGTCCCCTGAAGTAACATTTTTTCCGCACAAGATGTTCGCTAATACTTAATCGTGTAGCGAAAGAGTTGCAGATATAACCATGATGCGCTATTTGCTGAACTGGAAAGTAGTTATCTTAAGATTTCAAAGCTGCGATATGAAAACGAGACGCTCAAAGGGATCGTTATGAGACACCGGTAACATGGGGGTTGTTAGACCGAAGAAATAACTTTTACTTGAAATTAGCGAATATTCTGTGCATAGCCGAGGTCCAATGCAGTTCCAGCCTCCAAGAGACGTCTCTAATACAATGTCTATGAATCGATACCCGAGCCAGATGGTTTCTCAAACACTTGATTTCGAAAGAAACAATATGTGGAACTATTCTTCAAATTCAACCGTGGTGAGTAGTTTTCATGACTAAGCAAGTTCTAATGTACCTTTAATAGCTGAACCAGTCTCATCCAGGCGAGAGCGATGGTCAGGTGTCTGATTACGAGTTAATAAATTACAGAAATTCCTTTCCTTTTCAAGTTTCAAGCGACGGCTCTCAGCAAGGATGGTTTGGAGTTGGAGGTTCAATAGGCGAGGACCCGTCTCAATTTTACCCTCAATCTCAATAATAAAATTTCCCAAAATCTGGGCTACAAACTAAATTAGTACTCTTGACAAAGACTTGTTTTTTCTACATTTGGAATTAATTGAGTGAGATTACTCATAGTTGATTTTCTTGGAAGCTTTGATTTCCATTCTGAATCACTGAGACGTTGAATTTTCCTATCATAATTTAGGAGAAAAAGAGTTTTGAATATGGAGATATTAAGTAGATATTAAGTTGTGTCTAAGTATTTATTCCTGCACGTTGAGAACTACCTTTTTCCAATAGGAAATAATTCTCACACTGCAAAATTAAACTTCGAAACGAACACGATCAACAAAATATTTTAAGTTGATGTGTTAATTTTTTCTAAAAGTTATGACTTGAGATCCTTATTTATTTTGCTGCTATTAGTAGATTCCGAAGACGTCAATTTAACGAAAAAACCTCACAGCAATTTCGTTCGCTCCGTCAATTATTTAATCCTTAATTGCAATCGGTCCTCTCGTTATATTCTAGTTACCTTGCAAGAGCGAAGTCATATAACGTTCTGCGAGAGGATTGGAGAGTTGTTAAAAAGGTTATTTCAGAATTTAGAAGAAAACTTGTCCTTTTAGGATGGTCATGACCCTCAAAAGAATATTCAAATAAGTTTTATATTACGATGCAACGCTCTTGTAAAACGAAATTTGAAAAGGCCAAAACATGATTTCTATTTCGTTGTAATATTATGTTCTCTATTTTGGATTCTTTGTGAATTAATTTAAGACTCAGACTTGTTAGAACATAATAATTTTTGGAGACTTGTCTCGAAAAGTGGGAAGATTTGATACAACTTTCACAAGCACCAAAATTAATTGAAACATCTTTCATTTTATACTACAATTTTGTGATGTAAATCTTCGATCTCAATAACCTCAACATCAAAATATCCTGTTGAATTCTTGATAGGTGAGTAGTCTAGAATCATTTCAGATCAGATCAGACCTCTAGTAATAATTAAGGCAGTAGCGCTTTGGAATTCAAATAGCGATTATTCCTTACAAATCAATTTTTCATCGTGGATTTTGAGAGATTAAGAACAATCGCTTTTAATTGATAAGATTTCTGATAGGTTTCTGATTGATCCAATTAATGCTCAGATTTATTTTGCTTCTCTTTTAACCATATCTGATTTAACTTTTGCAAAACCGAAAATGGAAGCCTTAAAGCCTAACAATCTTGAGATTCAACTCCCATATTCAGAAGACAAGTCTGGGAAATTCAAAAGAGTGATCTCTCTTTGTAAAACCACGAACCCGTCTCTTATGTCTTCATTTGA
>ENA-UOTZ01001304-UOTZ01001304.1-compost-metagenome-genome-assembly--contig:-NODE-1304-length-17623-cov-4.267069_pt1 | contig 17623 bp, 12 predicted proteins | sample MGYA00238144_ERZ746983 | MGnify/ENA primary metagenome ERZ746983 (study PRJEB28759, sample SAMN06268863) | compost metagenome | isolation source: single cell | place: USA: California, Emeryville, Joint...
CACTCATAATTTCCCGAATTAGATGTGGTCTTTAAGAAGGTCTCTCTGAACCTTAAATGCAAAAAATTTAAAGAGAACCTGACTAAGCGCCCGGAACGAAAAATTGCCTGGTCTCCTGACTGTGCATACATTGTCTGTCCAAGCTATGAAGATGTTGAAATCCCAATTGCTTGTGTCCTCTCAAGAAAGAAAGATTTTGAACTCGAAGCGTGCCTGGCAGGACCATCTTCCTCCATATCATGCATCGCGTTTCAAGAGGTCATTTACAAAGATGAAACGACTAAGTCAGGATACTGCATCTTTGCAATGGGAGATTCTGAAGGGAACATCAGTATTTGGAGAACAAACATGGTTGGTAATGCACTCAAATACATCAAAGGAGGGTCTGAAGACGTTTCTATCGAAAGTTTGAGCTGGTCGCAAGATGGAACGTACTTATTTGCGTCTACCACGAGACGTTTTATGATTGTAATGAAATTTAAACCCGGCTATTTTGGAACCCCCCTCTTGGCTGACGAACGAAACGAGTTCTTAATAAACTCGTACGGTACTTCACACGGAGGTTCCAACTTGACTGAGAAAGGGTTAACCTTTCTAGACATTAGAATGAAGGCTAGCGCAAAAAGTAATGCTCCTATTCCAGGTCTCTCAGAGACAGCAGGCGGAAATATACCCTCCTCACAAGGAATACCAATACAATCACAAAGCCAAGTGACTAAACTCCAAATAGAAAAAAGCAAGGATGGGAAGAAAAAGTTTATTCCAGTTAAAGTTGTCCCATCTCAAACCATTTCTAATACACCAATGACGTCACAACCACTGCCAAGCTCTCAAGTTCTTCAGCCAGCAACAACCGAAACCCCTCTTGATCTTTCAAAAAATATCAACAACGACAACAAAATGATGATAGAAGAGCCCAATAAGTATTCGGTTCTCTTTAAATTTTTTGCATTTAAGGTTCAGAGAGACCTTCTTAAAGACCACATCTAATTCGGGAACTTTTCTGAGGTAGAGATGGTTGTCAAATGACAGAATGGCGACATAACGGTCCAAAGGGTCCCAGCAGATTGCTCTTGCTGAGTATTCGAGTTTTTTTTTCACTATAGTCCCATCCGTGATGTTATGCATCGCCAGAATATCGTTGAAATAGCCGAGCATGAAGCGAGTTGAGTCTGGAGACCAAACTGCTGTGTGAATTTCTCCAACTTCTGGTGGATATTTTTTGAACTTATTATTGGAGGGAGGCTCAGTTATTTCCCAGAGCAAAGCGAAATCACAAGTACTCAGGAGATACCTGCCATCAGGTGACCAAACAAGATTTCCAATCTGCTTATCATGGCCGGTAAGTTCAGCAAGGGGGGTAAGAGTTGGAGCATCAGGTTCAATGGCCGCTGAATAGTGCCAAAGCTTGACCACATTTTTCAAAGACGCCGTAGCAATCCTTAGAGCTTTTGGATTGTTAGGCTGCACCGCCGAAAGAAGGATAAAGTCATCAAATAGCTCGAATTTAAGCTGCATGAAAGGGTACTAAAAGTTTCGATCGATATCTCAAATTTGTCTAATATCAAATTGTGCCAAATATTTAAATTTTTTGCTAACTTGAATTAAAATAGATTTATTTGTCTATTTTGAAGCTCATAATGATTGTTGGCACTTTAATATCATTGCTATTCAAAATAGAACTAGTTGTTTGAGATGAGCAGCTCAGACTTTGGTTTCTAGAGCTTCAGAGGGTCGGTTGGATTATTTGCTGCATTTGAACTAGTGAAAAAAGAATTATTTAACTAACAGTACGTTAAGATTTGTTTGATTGTTGCTGTTGTTGTTCAATTCTTTTCACTCAATAAATTCCTGTTTAGAGTATAACGATCCAAACTCACTTGTACATGGAGGAGAGAAAGAGTTCGGAAATTTTCCATCTCTATCACTTTCTTCCTCATGGGTGATGTATTTTTGAGTAATGAGAGATTCATTAGATTTACTCGCTAATTCTATCTAGAGAGGACTCAACAAAGATTAGAAATTTCAACCCATTCTAATAGAATTTAAGAGCAAGAAGTGTGCAATGCAATTAATAAAAGCGCGCATGTTTTGAATTGTTTAATGAGAATGTTAAAACGGAGCGAATTTCTAAAATTTTTGCGGCAATTCTTATCAATTTAAGCTCAAAATTCAAATACAAGTTAATAAAAGAAAAAATATCTATGGAAGAAGAGTTAGTTGTTTTAAACAGATCAACAACCGCGTCTCGACCTGAAGCTGGAGATGTAAATGATTCTCAATCTGAGAATCAATTCTTGATCCGAGATTACAATTTTGAGAACGAAGTCGAAGATGATTTTGAACGACAAGTGGACTTTGAATTCAACAATGCTGAGAATCAAAAATTCCGAAACGAGTTGTTGTTTGCCGTCCAAGGTTTGGGTTCAGTTAGAGAAGTCGGAGGTTTGTCCGTTTACGTTAAAGGCTCACACTGTGATGATTCCGTCAAGGACCTGATCAAATTTTGTAAAAGAGATGACTCTGACAATCCAGCGACTCGTATTGAACTGGGAAAATGGCAAATCCTACAAAATGATTTGCTCCCGTTGTTAATTACTCAATCCCAAGATAAGCAGCTCACATTTTACCTCATGATTCTACTAGTGTTGCTCACTGAGTCACCGAACAACGATTCTCCTACCCGTGCTGAAATGATAAAGATTCTTCAAGATTATAAGATTGCTTTCCTTTCCAACGAAGTCATTAACTCAATCTTGCTTCATCTCGCTGATTGCCTGAACAAAGAAGAAGATCAAAGAAATAAGCTTCATGACCAAATGGTTGAGCTGATTGTCACCCTCTTTAGGAATCTCCTACGAATACCAGACTCGCCTAGATCTCCTAACGTCTCTGAAGAAGTCAGGCAGAACTTACAATTACTTTTTTTCAAAGTCCTCCACCAAGAGCAAGCATTTGAGGCATTTGTGTATTTAACCCAAAATCTGGGCAGCAATCAAAGGACTAAGACGATGAACTTATTTTTCTTGGAGATATTCTACCACCTCTTCTCACCTTTCGAGCCGTCGTGGATCATGAAATCCGATGAAGAAACCAAAACTTTGATACAAAAAATCACTGAAGATGAAGAAAGGGCTCGCAAGAAGAAGATGGCCGAACTATCTTCTCGACATTCAAGGTTCGACTGCAGCTTGAAAGTCACAAGGAAAATTGATGGCTCAAGCAAAATCATCCACAATCCTTTTGAAAAAAATTTCGATGATTTCAGCTATAATGGTCAATTGAAGAAGCCAAAAATCAGGAAATTCAATCCCAAGCATCAAACTATTTTCGATAAGAGTCTCAATAAAGAGATCTTGGTCAATGAGATGCTCAAAAAAGAAGAAATCGAGAGTGATATGAATCTCAAGAAAGTGGTCAAGACTTTTGCAATTGATTTCTTAGAACATGCCTTCAACTCTTTGATGGAAGTCTGTTACGAAGAAATCTATAAAGACACTGACAGAGTTGATGAGTCAGACAGAATCCACTACTTCATTGTGACAGGATTTTGCCTCGAAATTAACAGATCAAGATTCGCTCAAGACGTGAAGGCAAAAAATAAGGTCGCAGACCGTGATCTCCAGCCAATTTTAGAATTAGATATCAAATGCATCGGATCCGTCCTACAGATCACACACTTTGAGCTACTCTACAGCACTCTTGTTCGAGAAGTAACGAAAGAAAAGAAAAGAAGCTTCAACATTCGAATCTTCCACGCAGCTCTCTATGCATTCTTGCAGCTGTTGAAGACCATCAAAGAAATGTCTTTAGCTCCGGATTCGGGAATCCGAAGAGCCGCTCAAATTATTACTCAAAACTTGTTTTATCATGACATCACAAAAATATTGAGAATTGGGTTCAACTATCTCAATCCTGAGGTTCATGATCCTAAACTTTATACCGATATGATTGAACTTGTTGGAATCTTCTTCGATATGCTTGAGGAATACTCGAAAGGAAAAATTTTAGCTATTCAAACAGACAGAAGAATCAAAAAAAAGAAGTTGAAGGCAAAGAAGAAGAAAGCGAAGAAGAATAAGAAAGATGATATCTTTGAAGAGAATGCCGAGAATGCTCCTGGTGAAAACTCTGACAATGAAAATGATGAAAGTTCTGAGGATGAAGAGGAGGAAGAAGAGGAATTAGAGGCTGGTGAAGAGTTTAAAGAAAGAAAGTTTAATTTTACCAGTGAATTCGCTGTTCTCGTCGATTATAGCGTTATCTCGAAGATGCTAAATGCTATTGCAGGAAACAAATTGCAAACAAATAGTGATGCAATAAACAGCGCCGTCATGAAATTCATTCATAGGATCATAACTCTTCTGAAAGCTGATTGGATTTTCTTCCAGATCGATTACCTGATGGTTTTTCAAGACATACTGAATTCCAACATGCCGAAAGTAACTAATCATTTTATTTTCCTAACAAATTTATTCTGACCTGGCAATAGGTGCTCATATCAAATCAACAATTAGTGAATTTGATTCAAGTAATTTTGAAGAATTACTTTACCTTGCTGAAAAAGAATAAACTTCTGCTCGTGGAATCTTTATTCCGGTTAGTTAAATTTCGCAGGAATCTAGTCCCTAACACCTAACTTTTATAACAGGTTCTCCGATAGATTTATAAAAGACGAAATTCTGTCAAATTATCAGCAAGAAATTCAAGAAGAGCACCACCAAAATGATGACCAGAGGGAGGCTAATGAGGACGAAGTGAAAGATTATGGAATTCTCGGGGACGCAGATAGAGATTACGAAAAAATAAACAGAGGTGAGTGCTTTTCATATTGAAACAATTCTCTAATTTTTCATGATTAGAATATCAGAGAAGTAGTTTATGGAACCAATATAGCGATTCATTGCTTATCAAATACTATGGTGAATATGAAAACATCGAGAAAAATGAAGAGCACCTCTGTCTCTTGCTTCACAGTTTTGGAGTGAAAGATCTGACTCCAAAAGACATTCAAAGAAGAATAAGACAGTTGAAATTGCATCGAAGTAAAGAAAGAGCTGAGCAGATCTTTAAAGAGTTATATTATAACTCCGAGAAGGTAACCCATCATTAGCTGGCATAATGATCCAACACCAATATTATTAGGTCTCTTTGGTTGATGCGATAAAACTCGCGTTTGTGAATATTTCTGGTCGTAGCTTTACACTAGAAGAGCTGAAAGACTTTATCAATGGCGTTTTCGATAAATATATCAGCTATAAACAAGAAATTTGGTATGCTACTCGTTATTTTTTTGTTTCTTATTCTTGAAAAGCAAAAATGGAGACACAGACTTCTTGGATTCAAATGATTATGCAATTGTCCCTCTAGAAATGAAACATTTTGACATGTTGGAGTGGCAAGCCACAGAGCAGATATTCCTTGCTTTGAATTTTAGAGGACCGAAACAAGGAGAAATATACTGGAGAATACCAGGTCTAATTCGCGCTAATGATGCTGAGATAGCAAAGGAGGAATTCAATAAATGTTTTGATGAAGTCGAAAGTAACCCAGAAACAAAAGATTTAGTCGAGACGGCGCATCAAATGGATGAACAAGCTACAAATCACGCTTCTGAACAGGAAGACGCAGATGACACCAGCGAGTATAACAATTACCAAGAGACAGAAATAAAAGAGCAAGATATTCCTGAAAAGAAAGACGATGAGGAGGAAGGAGAAGAAGAACCTCAACACAATGAAAAGGAGGAGGAAGAACCTCAACATAATGAAGAGGAGGCACCTCACAAAGAAGAAGGAGATGACATGATGGTGGAAGAAGAGTATTATTAGCCTCAAAATTAGATATTGTAATTTTGATTTTAATAACGTTATTGCGTCGTGATTGAAACCACATGAAACGCATTCATATTATTTCGTAGCTTTGCTGTGGTATTTTGCAACTTCAACATTTTTTCTTTGAAAGTTCAAATTATGGTTGAAACAAGAATTTATTTTCATCTGAGCTATTGTTTACTGGGAAATCAATACCATTGGAGCATTATCATATGTATTTAATCAGAATAGTACTAGCAATGATGAATAGCATAACAAGGCTGCCAAGGTTCATAAAACAATTCGTATGTGATAATGATTAATTGGTAATCATCGACATCATTTGAGACCGCCTTTTCTTTTATCGCTTCCAGTCTCTCTAATTTAATACTATGATCTTACGATGAAAAAGTTATTGCCACATCGGATTCAGATGTTTTAATATTTTCCAATTTTATAAGTAATATTTCCCAGAGTTCGAGAAGACAAAATATCGCAAATCAACATACACAATATGAGAAATATTCTATAACTTTTTTATTCCTTCATGGATTCCGAGCTATTTGACTCTAAACAGGAATCGGTAAGAATCACAATCAATCAAAAAATAATTCTACCATAATTATTTGTGCTATAAAACAGAGAATCAACTAAACTCTTTATTAACTATTTTTTCAAGAAGTTGCTTAGGGTAGTCTAGCTGGAAGACTTCTTTGCCACGCTCGTTTTTTACTTTTTTGAATATTTTGTGATCGACAATTTCTCCAATCATATCTTTAAGCTGTTGCTCATTATTTATCACAGCATTATCGAAACACAACTGGTACAGCGCCTTTTGGTCTAATCCTCCTGAGAGAGGGTTCTCCAGGTAGTGTTTTGCCAAGCTTTCTATAATTCCTCTAAAAAAAAAAGAAAATAAATCCACAAATTTGTCAAGTTGTTGGATGTACTTTTGACTTGGTACTAAACTTCTAAGCACGAATTGAAGAGCTTCTTGCCCTCGGCTATTATCGAACTGATCGAAACCTTCCATAGATTTTACTTCTCTGATCAGAGAGCTCATCGTATGGGTAAGCAGGTATTTAAAATTGAAGTTATCTTTTGATTTGGGAGTCAGCAGAGCTGGGAACTTGACATTATCTGATGTGGCAATTAAAGTAATCTGCAATAACCTTTTAATCGTTGAAAAAATCAAATAGAAATACCTTTGGAATTGAACAAATTGTGGATAGAAGGTTAATTGAAGCTTCATCTCTCAAAGAAGGACCATCCAGATTGTTAATTGCAAGTATGATCCTTTCGTAAGGAAATGAACTCTCCTCATTTTGGTCATCAAGTGTTCTTCGAAGAAACTCTATTTGTTGCTCAGTTTTTGTGAGCTTAGTGTTCTTGAGAACCCCTCCACCCAGATCGTCTTCATCGCCCGAATCTCCAGCACTTTCGGCAACAAATTTGCATATTTTTTTTAATATGAGTTTAGAACTCGTAGCAGGATTTAATCCATCCACCACGATCTTAGGATAACTTTTGAGCTTGGTGCTGAGGAATTCGCGAAGCAACCAGGTTTTTGATCCGAATCCATAAATTAATATATTGTTGAAGCCTGTTATTGCATAAAGTTTGATCTCCTTGAAGATATCTTTCACCGATGAGCTTAAGATAAATTAGCTTCAATCCCATCAATATCAATGCAAGTTGCTTACCTTGAATTCCGAATTGAGTCAAGAAAACTGATTTTCTCATCCATCTTCGAGAGGTCAATATTGAGTATCGATGAAAATTTATGCGATTTCTTTCCCTTAGAATTAGCCTCGATGTAGTCCTGAACATTTTTAGTCAATCATCTTATACTGAAACAGGTTCTACCTTGAGGAAATAGTACTTTTCGTTAAACTCTGCGTTCATTGCTTCTAAAACTTTGATTTTTATAAAGTCTCCCGCTCATTTGCGCATTTAGCAGGTGTTTAAAATTATTTCAATTTAGAAATTAAAAATGATTTTCGCGCTTTTTTTTTTTTGGTCGATCTAATTCTATTTGGGTTTCATTTGCTCATCCGAAAATCACTTATAGGGTACAAAGGTTCTAGATTTTCAAAAGTGGTCTACTCTACATATTGAGTATTTACATGATTTTGTTGAATGTTGAATGAACTGACTAGTTAAATTTATCAATGTCATAATAGCATGTTGAATATTTCGGCACAAGGCGATTGACATATCTGATCCAAACGTCATATGGCATCTTTTGTTTATTAGGGCCTCGATTCTATCAATGATAAAAATATAAATTATTATTCAATTGAAGCAAAGGAGGACATACTTTAGTCAAATATTTGGTGCAGTCACTTGCGAGATTGAACCTCATTTCTTCGCTTATATTTGCAAGATTATCATATTGAAATCGGCAAGCTTTCCATTGCGAGCACACGAAGCTTTCATCATCTTCCAATGAAGCCTTTTTAATCCTATGAGTGTAGGCCATCATTAGTTCTCGATCAACGTTTTCTTTGAGTTCGAGCATATCTGTTAATAGATTTCCACATAAGATGATTTTATTTTCTGCTGGGTTGTAGTGTCCTTTGTAGTAGGTGTAATCCCTTTCAGTTGACATTACATACTCACGTTTCTGACAATCATCTTTCATTACAAACTTGGGAAGAGCTTCATTCATCTTCTGGAATTCATCAAAAATTTTCGAATACTTTTTATCGGTCTCAAAAAAGTGAGCGATCGCCTTTTCTCCTTCTGATTCAGTGATTTTATTGGCCCTCTGAGTGAAGATGTCTTGGATCTTTCTGATGAGCCTGATAGTTAAATCGGTCTCAGTTGGATCAAAATATTTCACCATTTATCTGGCACTAATAAAACAGCCTTACTTTATTTAGTTGCGAAAATATCTTGAAAATCGCTTTGTAACCCTATCTTATTTTTTTTGAACAGCCGGAGTGTTAGAAAAAATACAATGGTTTCTAATCACTTCCGTCTTTTCCATTAGTTGAGATAGATTTTCAGGTTTGGAAATTCTAGTGTTGATAAAGCTTCAACTCCAAAGAGGATCTGGTATTTCGTTTCAGTAGTAAATGATTTCAAATTGATTATATTCTGTGTGGAATTCAGGCAACCATCTAATGAAATCAGCAATTGAAAACGCACAAATCGAAATCATGGCAATGAAGCTGATTGAAAAGAGAAAAAGAGTTGCTTGCAATTACTTTTAAGTAAAATTAAAGCTGCAAATGATAATGTTGTCAATAGTGGCTTCAGAAGACAAAGCAGCTATCAATTAAATTGATACGATGCATTCGGAAGATGATTTCTTATTTGTCTTTACAGCACCCACAAGTGCACAAACTTTTTCAACATCAAGTTGCTAAAATTATTTAATAAAAAAAAACCATTAAGTTAACAAAATCTCTGATTTCCAATAAGTAGCATCAAGAAGGTTTGAGCTCCCATTTCAAGTTGGTTTCATCTTTAAGCCACACTGAAACTTGGATATCCCATCGTTCATGGCGTTCAATTACTAATGATTGGGATATTTTCGGCAAACTACTAGAGTTTCGACTCTGAGTTGCTCAATGACCTTCACGGTATATTTGGTCTTGCTAACTGAGAATAAAATTAACCTGCATCGTTTCGAAGAGGGTACTTGGTAATATGAGAGAAAACTATTAGTACAGGAATTTGTTAATAAGATATTAATACGGTCAAACGGTATGCCTCAAAGTGATTTAAGAGAAGTGATAAATTAAATTGATAGTTCTAATAAATCATAAGTAGTTGAATACATTTTACTGACAACCTAGTTAAAGCTGGGCTAAGGGAGTTCTGGTTTCTGAAAACCAAAATTTACACTCTTGAAAAATACTGGCTTTATGCTACAATATCCTATTATGAGAGGTTCTTTAAGAGACTTATAACGCGAGGAGGACTCAGCTGGAATCAATATTTTTTTTTTTTTTACTAGGCTTCTCTACTACCACATTACTCTACTTATTCATACTAGACTAAGGCTTCCTAAGTAGCCAACTTGCTGCTTAAAATACACTCATAATCCAATTTGGAAAGAGAGTTCATTGTTTTACTCATATTCATTCGAATGACTCAGACTTTATACTCTCTCGAAAAATTCACTAGCTAGAGTGAACACATTTTGCTATTCATTATAGACTACAGTTTGCTCTAGTATGAAAAAGAGTCAAGTAGTTAGTTGTTGATAGCTGATTTCTCAGGATATAATTTTTGTTAATTACTGTTACATTCTTCATGACTACAATAGAAAAAGTGAGTATTTTTCTCTTGCCGTAAAGTGAGAGGTAGTACATTCAGTGTCGCACTAACTTGAAGAGAAAGCAGTATATTATGATAGCTTGAGTTGTATGTATAAATTTTAGTAACGGGAGTATAGCAATTATTAGTAGGCTTAAGCAATTTTTAAATGCTACTGCTTGCTGTTTAGGCTTGTCTGGATAATTTTAACAGACCCGATGATAGACACGTAGTCAATTAAAATAAATTCAACTTTCAGTTTACTACTTATCTTTTTCTTTGTTTGTCCTGATGTATAGTCTGGACTGACTAGAACTCTTTCTATTAATAGAGTGGTCTCCCTTCTACCAATTACCTATTCGTTTTGCTCACTACAAACATTACTGAAATGGGTATATTCCAACAAGATCATGCAAGGAAAGACAGGCACAACTCAAATCCAATGCGATAGCATCGCTCTCTGAGCTGTGAAGAGCAATGAGTTACTCTTCTTCAAGCTTAGTACGTTCAGTGAGTTAAGGATTGAGTGAAATTCATCTTTGAATGCATGGTTTTCAAACTCAAAAATTATTAGACTTAATTGATAATTAAAATTATAATCAAATGAAGGTTAATCTATTTAATCAAAAAATGTTAGATTATAATCGAAGTAATAGCATAGCACAGGCGATATTATGAGGTTGCTTAAATTGCAACATTATTACACCGTTAACCATTAATACTTATCATTTCGAAGCTTCATTGCAGTGAATATGAAGAATTTCTACAGATCTCCGCTATAAGTTTTCTTGTTAGGTCATCGAAAGCGCAACTTCGATTGATGGTGAAATTTAGTTTTTCGTCGATTCATAATGTATGATGCTGAATGAACAGCGTTGTATTGCTGAATTTTGATGCTTAATTTCTAACTTCTTGTGGAGGTTCATATAACCTTGCATTTATACCTAAAACTGGTCCAAAACCAAAATAGCTTGCTAAATCAAGGTGTGAATATTTATCACTCAAATGAAATCAACAAAACGCATCTCTGGTTGTGAACATTCTTAATTTATTGTTATCGATTAAATATTTATCGAATTAATTCCATGATAACAAATGCAATTATTAAGACAGACTCTTCTCCCAGGAGCAATGTATCCCGCATTCATTATCCAAGTCGTTAATGTCATCCCAATAGGTCGTTTTTGACTATTTCAAAACTCCTAAATCAAAGCGTCAGTCTAGCTACAGGGAGGCTGCGATTGAGAGGTTATCAAAAATTCCTGAAATAAAAGCAGCAATTCCACCAAATACAACACCAGCTTCCTTTATAACTCAAGTAATGGACCATTTTGATTACCATTTTGTGCCAAAAGGGAATGTTGTCTATCATATCGGTAAAGTGTGCATCATCAACACTGACTTCATGAAATAACAGATAGCGCTCCGATTGATATATTCCTGGTTCTCAGTGGAACAGCCTATGCTTTTATTCGCTCTGGACCTAACGAAACAAGTCAAGAGATAGATCCTCACCCACTGCGGTATGAAACATTACGAACTTTAGAGGAATTTTTCCAAGCCAATCCAAAGGTTAACCGAAATATTATATTCGAAAAAAGTTTTGAGCTTCCAGAACCTCTTTCAATTGACTATCTAACCGAAGAAGAGAGATTTCTGTTTTCTGCCAGCGATAATACGATGAAATATTGTGTAGGTGGCAAATTCTGCTTCAGAAAAATCGATGAATTTTTAGCATCGAGCTCATTTGGGGTCACCTCAACGATATTTAATAGCTCGAGATCAACCGTTGTGATTGCTACTTCACCCTTACATTTGTTGAAGATCAGTGGAAGCGATTACAAAAAATATTTTGAATATCGAGTGAAAGACATCATAGATCGGATGCATTTCATGGAGCGAATAATCTTCAGAATTTCACGTCCTCTTACTGCAAGGTTCTGCAATCTTTTCCAAGAGAAGGAATTTTCGAAGGGAGAAATCATCTACAGTGAAGGGTCTGCCATTTCTGCTTTGTACATCATCAAAGAGGGAGAAGTCCAAGTAAACAAGAAAACCCTTCATCACCTAATTTTCCATACAATGAAGCTATTTCAAGACAATTACTTAAAGAAACATGATCGCCTCGATAATCCTTCAGCAAGACCTGCTTCCGCTTATAAAAAGATTCGAAAGAACGTGAATTTTCTTGTTTTAATTTGGGTTCTCACAACCACTTCTTAGATCGCCTTACTTGGTCCTTCTGCAATGTTTGGTGATGAAGATATTGTTACTGGAGGTGTTAGAAAGGTTTCAGCCATGGTAACGAGCATTCGTGCTACTTTACTATGTATCAGTCGTCAAGTAAAAAATCTGCCAATTATATTAGTAACAATATTAATTTTAAGACCTATATAAGTTTCGCAGTAAAAAAATATAATGTCCTTGATGCTGCTATCAAAGAAGTAACTGAGACCCGTTCAACATGGAGAAAAGAGCAAGAAAGCAACAATTTATTATTAACAAGAGTTGAGGGTGAAATAAATAAACAAGAAACTCAAAAACAATTCTCTCAATTACACGACTATTTATTTTTGCCTCAACATTCTCTACCCAAAAGATACATTCTCGGAGGAATTAAAAAAACTGACGAAGTGAATTCCCATGTGAAGGATGAACAAAAGGAAGAAATAAAATCTCTTCGCAAGCATACAATAAAGCAAGTAGTAGCTACTCAGCAAAGAGAGTCAAAGCTTATGGGGGCGATTATAGATATAAGCATTGTTGCTGCGAAAAGCAAAGAAGAATGGCCAAGTCCGCTCTTCAAGAAGCCTATTATTAATGGAAGAGCGCACCTTAAAAAACCGAGACCACTAACTTGCCGTTTATTGAAGTCTAAGTCACCTGATACTACACATCCTCTATTAACAGTGACCACTAAAGTTGATAATCCATCCCTTTCAAAAGACCGATGTAAGAACTCCGAGCCGGAAATAGGGAAATCTCTAACGAATCTGAGTTTTCTCTCCCCTAGAACTGCCTCTGTTTCAAATTTTGTATCTTCGAAGGTGAAACACCTGAAGAAGTTTCTTCGACCTCACGACACCAGTACGGCGAGTGCTTGGAAAGAGGAAGGTTCTACTCGAAACCCAGATTATTATGAAATTCGACCTCTCACTTCTAGAGGTAGGACTCGAGCTGATAGCAGTCTCGAGAGACGATATTCACAAGGGTCTCCTCTAGAAGCTCTGTGGAGTCCAGTTATTAAAAATTCTCAAATTCCTAAGGCAAGGAAACGGCCCGATACAAGTACTACCAATATGAGTCGGTCCCAGTTATCTCAAGAGCATATTTCCTCACCACGCACAGACCGATGCTTTTCCCCCTCAGTTATCAATCTGTTAGGAGATTCTTTTTGCTACACAATCAATGATGTCGAAACACCAACCGAGCGCTCTTATACCCTCACTTCTTATGCACCCCAACGAACAATTATTTCATCCTCACATAGCATGTTCAGACGCAAACCAACTCGAGGGATACTGATGGAAAAGTACTCGAGTAGATGCGATACTACTAATATCAAAAGAAGGTTTCAAACTGAAAACATGCATAATACATTTTTTTAATCTTCTAAAAAGAGATTCTAAGAATCATTTTTTTAATTTATTTTTTTGGTATTTCCGTTTGTTTTAATGTTCAAGCTTTTTTGTGATTTATTTCAAAGGTTTAGAATGACTGCATTTTTTACCAAAGCATGCCTATTTCATGATATATTTACTATGTCTACATTCTAGCGCCTCTTCATCTCGATATCAAACGATTAACAATTGAATGTTAACCCAGGAGATCAAAACTTCTGGAGGTAATTTTAAACGATTTCATAAAATCAAACCCAAAAATCAAAGGAGTCTCCCAGAAAAACGATGGGAGAAAAAAATTGAGTATTTTCTCTGGATACCCTGCTAATAGTGATCATGTACACCAGATATAAAATTTAGGTCAGATCTAAATTTGTTTGTATCTTAATGAAACATAACATGTCTAAATTTTTCACAAATAACGCAATAGAATAGTATTTACAACAGCATCAGAACAGCCTCAATATTAATACAATGATGGGTCAATAAATGGTGAAATGCGAGGCAGAAAATCTTTAGCTTTGGTAAAGGTAATGCTTAATAATTTTTTATCCTCCTCCTCCAACTGTGTAAATCTGTTCGCACATTCTTCATGGACTTCTCGATAGAAATCTACCCGAATATAAGTTAGTTTGAAAAAAAATAATAAATTTAAAATATGATTTCACCTTCGAATTGTTTCACATAAATAATGAATGAGCGAGCGAGATTGATCAAGTCTTCCTTGTCAAGATCTTTTAATCGATTTTGAAGGACATCAACCCAGGGCTTTAAGAAATCCTTGTTGCTATATTTTATTGAAGCCATTGCTAGGATCAAGTTGACAATTTCAAAGCTCTCAAAATCACTCCTTCCCCTAGTAGAGATATCAATTGTTTGAAAAACTATTACAATGCATACCACTTAGTTGATTGAAATGGAATTTTCGTTATTGCAGTGATCTGTTTCTCATAAGCAACAGGGTCTGCCTTCATCTTCGCGAGAGCAAGCCATATATCCATGTAGCTACTTTGTGAAAGAGTTGAACTCTTTTTGCTGATTTCCTATAATCCCCATAGTTTAAGTCCAGTGAGAAACTTTTTTCCATACTTTTAGAATATCCTTGAAGATATAGTCAGCTCCCACTATTTTCTCTGAGAATATCAACAGTATCACACATAACTATAGTGCAAATAAGGGGATCAGAAAGAAATAGCAGTCTTACGTCATCGGCGAGATAGCCTTGTAGCTTCGGTTTTATCACGTTTATAAACAAGTCAGCGTAGAAATTGCCCGCGTCCAGATTTAATTCGGCCATACAGGATCTATTTTATCAGAAGAAGAAAATATTGATTAACCAATAATTTCATTGAAAATTTACATCAGTTTGACAATTATGGTTGGATCCTCTGTTTCCAACTTGCCCAGCTGTTGTTGGAGCATCTTGAAAAAATTGTTAATCTTTTCGACTCTATCGTAGCGGCAACTAAGGAGGATTATGAATGATGCCATAAAATAAAGTTAAAGTGAGGTTTACGCAGCGAATGTTGCAAATAAATTTGCAAAATCGAGTCCCGTCATCAGATCGGCATGATCGACTCTAGTCTTAATACAAAGTACTCCCAAGAGAAATAATTGTACTTGATTTGTCAATAAGTCTCGAAATCAGGTTAAATAGATCCTCTTTTTGTTTTGTGGCAAATTGAGAGGCTGAGAAGCCAAGAGCAGAATAATGTTCGACGGGATGATGGTCTAAATTTGAAATAATCTTCTTCAACACTTTCTTTTCCTGTTCTCCGGTTAGCTCGACGCCTATTGGTAATAATGTAGGGTCTCAGGTTGAAATTAAAACTTACCATATTCACTTTTCAGAACTCCCAATGAGTAAGACAATGAAAACAAATATATGCTTGAAAGATCATCCAGCTTATCAATGACAGCTTTCACCAGATCTTGAAGTCTGGGATCATCTATTATACAAAAATCACGTTCAAGTAATGAATTTGTGCTTACCGTTGAGAAGACTGTCATGGAAGTAGCAAGCGTAGTATAAAATTAATGAAAGTTCTTCACCAGAAACTTTATCATTGGTTTTGATTTCGTTTTCGTAGATATCGAGCGCTTGTGAAGAATTTGTGGTCTTCATGAGAGCAATCGATATTTTTTGCAGAGGAGTTTCGAAAGGTGAGCTCGCTTCTTCATTTTCTAAGTCGATTTTCTCCACTTCTTGTAAGATTTCCTCAATGCTCTTTTCGTCTTTAGGCTGCTTCTTAGAGCTCTCATCCGAAAAATAAAAGCGAGATTGGCTGAAGAGGTCACTATAATAATAAATGGCTTTCACCTGAAGCCTGCGCTTGGGAATTTGCGCGAGTGCTCGACCGAAGAATGTGATCAATTTGTTTTGGATCATAGCCTCCCTCTAAAGAATAAAATTCGATTATTAGTTTTAAGTTACGGGCAAAACTTGTTCAAAGACTCTGTTAATTATGCATACCGAATTTATTTTCAAAAAAGATATGCAGCAATTATTGCTGATGAGCTTGACAGAGAAGTGAGATTTTTGAAGGTATTATTCCTACAATCAAGCAAAAATAACTAACTTATACAAATGAGGTGTCTACTTTAGTCTTATAGTCTCCAATGAAACATTAAAGTTTAAAAGAAGCTTAAGTTTGGAAAGCAGTACGAATCCTGCTCTAAAATGTAAGAGTCCGCTGTTCATTTCTTACGCTAACCTCAAGAAATGATGTTCAGTTAGGTGGCTATATCTTTCATATTCATCGAACGAAATAAAACGGGACAACAGTATGTAATTTTTTACTGAATTGGAAAGCAATACCCAAATAATTCGAAAATCATGCCTCAACAAGGCTACGAATTGCTCGCCCATGAGTTCTCATTTCATGAGAAAGAACCTTCTAAAAGCATGGGTGTTCTTGCCTATATCTATAATATGTAGATAAGTTTTCAAGGAGATGGAACAAAGCAGTAGCTATCGTATCGAGTAACTAAAAGTCAGATTCATTGAAACTCCTTTTTCTCAAGTGAAGCCAATAATGGATCTATAAATTGTCTAATCTTTATTTAATACCTAGTTATTTCTAAAAAATACAATGATTAAATGCCATAATTTCTGTTAATCTTCCAAGAAATCGCTCTCAAATTGCTCGAATGACAAAATTGTTATAGGGCGTTCGATACTTGAAAATCATTGAAAATCAGTTCATTTTGTATTTTTTTTTGAAAAACAGTCTTATAATTAACGAATAAATAAATTATTTCATGCCTTCATCTAATTACCTCTTCAAAATCATTGTCCACGATCTTCTGATTGAAGATTCAATTTTTACTCCTGCGCTGCCTTCAATCACGAAGCCAACGGTCTCTGTGAGAATCTTCAACTACCCAACATTTCTGATATACAGTATTGTTCCTCCTGCTATAAACTGTTAATAGATTTTAAAAAGCCGATTCAATGGTAAACAGGAAGGTCCTCTCAACAAGCGACTGGACTATTCATGTTGGGAAGGGGAAATCAACAGCCATGAATTTGAGTGAGCAAGAAATTCTAAAGTTGGTGCAAGAATTTCCATTGATGCTACAATTCGTCGACGCAGGAAGCAAACCGTATTCACTCTTTTGTCGCTCCTATGAATAATTTGCTATATTTTCACCAAAGAGCAAAGATACTGGGAAAATGTTTTATCGACCTCTCTATATTCAAGGATAATTTGAGTCAGCAGAAGTCATCTACAAAATTGAGCTTTAAAACCAAGGAATTCAAATTCCATGATGAATCTGAACGTCATGTAGCCTCAGCAAAAATCAGCATCTATCTCGGGCTTGGCAGTCCTAACGAAGAGCTTGTTTCTAACGCTATTAAAACATCTGGCAAGAGTGACTTACTTACCAACGAATATTATCAAAAAAGAATTCAATCTA
>ENA-UOTZ01001305-UOTZ01001305.1-compost-metagenome-genome-assembly--contig:-NODE-1305-length-17620-cov-17.323776_pt1 | contig 17620 bp, 12 predicted proteins | sample MGYA00238144_ERZ746983 | MGnify/ENA primary metagenome ERZ746983 (study PRJEB28759, sample SAMN06268863) | compost metagenome | isolation source: single cell | place: USA: California, Emeryville, Joint...
TTATTTCAGAAGCGAAGAATCAGATTGTTTCGAGAGACACCTATTTTATATAAAAAGAATAAAAATTAGCTGGAAAGGCTGATAGCCTTAATAGCATTTTACAATTTTAAGCAATAATTTCGAAGCTACTAGTTGATGTCCTGAAAATATATATTGATTGCTTGTGGAAGGATAGTCATATTATTCCCTAAGAGATAGTGTTGCAGAACTAAATCTCCTAATTATTCAATCGAGATTGTCAACTTTGCGATTCTAAAATTATGTTTGCCATGCTCCAATTCTCCTAGAAATAGCCTAGTTGTTGCAGCTCAGCTAGGCGAATCAAGCATGTAGAAAGCTTTCACTAAAAAGATACAACTCTAGCAATCTTTTTGCTGCTGAGTTCTGCACCATTAGAACCTTGGAATAATTTCCACAAGATTTCATTACACATACTGCTACAACCAAACTCTTCAAAGATAAATATATGGCTTTTATGATCTCGATTGCTTGTATTTATAGATTAGTGGTAATTTAGACTCAAAGAAGAGGCACTGAGATGAAATAATCACTCTGAGGGAGTCTAGAAGTGCTTCATCTAAAACAAAGCTTCTCGAAACCAAATTAGACTGTTGTAATTCTTTCTCGGAGCCCTGATAGATGAGTCATTTCCTCAAATTTCCATTTGCTGAACGAAAAACGCCATTGTAGATCAAATTCACATAAATCAACTTTACAAATGAAGATTAACACGAAACAGCGCCAGCTGCCAAAGATAACTTATTGGATAAGTGTCTCCTTGATATAGAACAACAAAATTGTATAATAAATTTGCAAGTAATTCATCTTCTCATCGCAATACTCGAGCTCATTTTGTATGACATCATATTTTTTAATCTCTTCATCAACTTGGCTAAATATCACAATAATTACCATTTCACCCCAATCTGAATTGACTTACCAATGTCTTTTAAAGAACTCATCTTTATATTTCATCTGCTCTTCCTGTTTCATTGTACTCCAGACTTTTTTCCCACTATATACATACATAAAAACACTGCTCACATCCTCAAATTACTGCGGTTGCGGGATTATCGTCTCTTCAAACAATAAATTCGAGAAAAACACCTTGTCGAACCAATCCCTCTTCAGTTCTTTAAAGCATTCATAGTTATACACTCCAGGCGTGAACAACAGCTGTAATATCATTAGCTTCTGAGCGATTGGATGCTAGTAACTACTATACCTGCATGATTATCTTCACAGGATGCTTCTTAGACTTTAGATAACCCAATTTTATTTTTAATTCTCTGTAACTAAGCACAACACCCTTCAAAACGTCAAGATACATATCACACGATTACGATACCTCGATTTCAAGCGTCAAAGCTTCTTTATTATATGGACTTTTCGCAATTATCGGTCTTATATTATCATCGGTTTTCATTACCAGCTTGAACAGCACTGTTAGGGGAGTTAAGGTGAATTATACCCTAGAAGTAGTATAAGAATCGAATATGACGATTCCCAGTTCGTTCAAAGTGTCGACAAAGACGCCAATGCGCTCTTTCTCTTCATTTTTTTTGAATTCCTCGCTTTCTTTATCTTTTTCGAAGATGGAAATCTGAACGTTCCAGTCTTCTTCCTTTTTGGCTTCGTTAATGACGAGCTTTTCGTAAATCATGTTGAACTCAGTGACGAGATCGTCTTTCTGAGGTCGCATCAAAGTGAAAGATATTCCTTCCATTTATGATTTCGGGATTTTATTTTCGAGTAATTAAAGATTAACAATGCGATTTGCCGGTCAAATTCTGGATTTGTAGGAATAAATGAATCTGAAATCCCATTAGAGTTTAAATATGGATTAGAGATGAGTATCACAATTCCTCAAGTACTTTCATTTGATGAATAAAAGCCAAACAGCCTATTGTCTACCGAAATGAGGCGAGATGGAAAGTATTCTCTACTACCAATATCCAAAGATATATTTACAGTTTTTCTGTGTAGCAACATACATATCGAAAAAATCATCACTTATTTTTAGTAAGGTCATATGAAATGATTAATTATAAATATGGAACATATGGAGAACTGCAATTTACGCGAACAAATACAAGACAACTTTTTCATTTTGATTAGAAGCGCCTTCTCAGCAGTCTTTGTTGTTGTTCAGAGGAAACAAACTGAGTTTGGATTGTCTAAGGATCAAATATGAATAAGAAAATTTTCGAATTGCTTTAAATTACTCCCGTCTGCATTAGTTTCAGTATGGATCACCTTCCGAGTTTTGAAGTCTAACAGATTAACAGTCCAGTCGTCAGATGCACTTGCAAGGAGATCTCCAGTCGGACTCCATCTCACACAGTTGATGGCTTCTAGAGAATATTATCGATATCGGATAGTTATTTAAGACTAAATGATGAAAAGATAATTATTATCTTACGTGAATGAATGCCATCGAAGATTCTGACTACCTTCGATTCGCGTTTATCAAATATCTTGATATTCTCATCAACTCCTCCTGATGCCAATAAGTTTCCATCGATTGGGCATACGTCAATCCAGTATGTGCCGTCTATAAGAAATCATGTGAAATCGAAGAAAAATATATTAGGGCAAGAGGTTTGTTCTATCCGTGATTACAACCATTCTTTTCGAGTGGCACTGGCTTCTGTAGCATCATTACTTTCTTTTCAGCATCTAGGATATTAAGCCTGTTATGATTAGACTTCACGAAGAGCAGCGATTCGCTTGGATTAGTACTCCACCTGCAACGACCTACATTGTCTTCAAAAATAATCGCATATATAGTCATAATCTCATTAAAATCAAATCAATATACCCCAGTTGCCCAAATCTAGATGATAGATGGACTTGTGGGTGTTCACATCTGAAATTACACAGACCCCATGATAGTCAATCGCAGCAATCAATACCCCAGTCGGATTCAAATCAAAGCTAGCGATCCAGTTTTCTACACGTGAATGAATCGAGAGCAAGGAAAATATATCAATTACGATCTTCAATGCTGAATTGCGAGCACCACTTGGATTTTCTCAAAAGTTTTACACCATAACCGCTCTTCCTCCCAGAATATCCAATATGATACAAATGATAAGCAATTTTGCCCTCAAGTGGAATTGCACCAAGGAAACCTCTTCTTGAGTTGTAGGTCACATCCCCAAAGCCAGTGACTAGACAAATTGAAGAAAAATCATTCGAGATGTGAATATTAGAAACAAAGTTCATGAACAGCTCAATATATATATAATAAATCGATTTAGCTCATTTTACCTCCATAGACTTCCTCATACGAGTAAATTTTCTTCAGAGGCTTCTGCGAAAGGTCAAATATTTCCATATTGGCTGATTTATTGAAAAAATGATTCAATGAAACCAGTAACTTTGAGTTTGGAATCTCTGCTAGATGAGTCCAATTTCCTAGCAATATACAGTATAGTAATTTGAGCGATCTAGATGTCTGAAATACCCTCTATAATTTGCACTCCGTCAAAACTCGCATAACTTTGCTTCGTGTCGAGGTCAATAACGCTGATTTTGTTGTTGTAACCGGAGGACCAGGCAAGCAGTGTTGGAGGGACAGGAAGAATCTCATCTATAATCAAAATTAGATGAGGTGAGGAATTGACAAATTGGGAGAGCTGAAATATTTTCATCAGAAAGTGAACATATTTTATTTTTTTATTGAGAGAAACAAATCACCTGTTTTCATAGATTTTCTCAGCAGATTTTCCCTTGGGACATCATTGCTGATCTGTATTGGCTCTCCTAGAGTTGTGGAAAGGTTTTGTTGATCATCTCCGGGCTCATTTTTTGATAGCATGGCTTTTGTTTATACTTGAGCGTAAAATCGAATATAATTCCTTGTCAGTATGGCAATTAACGGCTCCAAACATTAGTCCATTTATGAGAAGACCACGAACAACTGTTTACAAATTATGAATTATCCTCTCTCTTTCTGCAAACACAGCAAAACTTTAAGGAATATATATCAATAGTAGCTTAGAGCTGGTCGATAAAATTTACTAAAGCAGGTATTCCTTCAGGGAGGCCTTTTTTCTTTCTGAGATCAGTAATGATCATCCCATTTCTGCTGTCAGCCTCGAATGGATCATCATCAACTTGAACCCAGTGATGAAATATACTGTGTGATAAGGCTTGGCCACCAGTACTTACATTAAGATGTGCCGCAATACCTTATAACCAAGAAAGTAAGGGAAAAAAGGATCCAGTGGAAAACTTACCAAATGACTCTGCTACAGGAAGATATGCTTTGATTTTGATCAATGAGACGGCAATAATCGGTTCTTCTTCAACGATAATGCCTCTTCTCTCACTCAGGTATTTGTATACATTGCTCTTCTTGGACCCAGGGACTGTAATCTCAGTCAAGAAGACTGGTTCCTGTATTCTTGGTTTAGCTGTAGTTCTGCAGCAAAGAAGGCCCTTCTGGCTGTGAGCATTATTTGCCCAGCGCCTCTATGGATAGCATCTGAATGCATGACAGCGTCTACAAGATTCATTCTGACTGATCTCAAATTTTCTCCGGCCAAAACACCTTCTTTGGTGACCCATTGAAAGGTAGAATTCATGTTATCCCTAATTTCGTTCAAGTATTGTACTCCCTCAGTAACATCGGCAAGGGTGTTAGAGCCTTGATTATCAGGTCCGAAAGACCAGATCTTTTGAGTATCAGAGGCATCCCATCCAAAATCACCGCACAGGATTTTCTGCCTTTCTTTGACGTCATCATTTAGTCTAAGTTTCCCAGAATCGATGAGGTCAGTCAACTTATCACTAAGAGGTTCAGCTGCGACGTAAAGTTTGTTGTGTCTGTTGGGAGTTTTGGCAAGGCAGACTTGGCTCGAGGTAGTCGTAACAGTTTCCCTGTAAATGGCGAAAAGATCAGAGCTCTTAATCTCGCATCGAGCGTAGGTGGTCTGAAGGTCATTCAAGCACAGTTCGATGTGATTCTCACTGCAACTGGAAATAATGTGTTGACCGTTTTCTTCGTAAGGGATCTTTGCGGTAGGATCAAACTTTGCGAGTTTCTTTAGGCCCTGTAGGAGTCTAGGCAAATCAGCAGGATTCCTTGGTTCAACAGAGACTCGTACAACAGGTGCGCGAGAGTATTTCATGGTTTTGATACAAGATGAACTTTCGTTGTCACTGATAGTACCAGTTGTAATAAGATGTTGATCGATACCAAGAACACAAACAACATTTCCGCATGGAACCTTTTCAATTTCTTTCTAGAGTCGGCCCAACATGGAAACGACTTGTGGGACCTTCCCAATGAAAAGATCGTCTTTCTTTCCATGAATGTAGGCCGGTCCCATAATTGTTACCTTTTGTCCAGCGGAAAGGGTACCACCAAACACTCTTCCAAAAGCAAAAACTGGACCTGTCTCAGTAGTTGGCATCATCCTAGAGACATACATGATAAGAGGACCTTTAGGGTTACAGTCTCTAATTGAAGCCGCGACTTCATCATCTTGAGGACCTTCGTAGAGATGGCTAACTCGGTATTTTTGAGCGGCTTTGGGCGAAGGCAGGTGCATCACTATCATTTCCAGAAAAGCGTCGGTTGCGTTGAGCCATTTGGACATGACTAGTTTAAGAAGGTCATTTCCAGTGTGTTCGTTTTCCTTAAGTGTAAGAGAGACCTCGATAGAAGTGAGTATTTTATTCATTTGTTCTGTATTCCCCTCGATAATTGAACGAGAAAGTTTAATAATAGGCTCCACGACGAAGGCGCAGAAAGGTCTTTTCAGTTTTTCACCTTCTTCATTCGTAGGCTCCGTGTACCACCTTTTGTTCTTTGTATCGTAATAGTTATCACCCCAGAGTTTCTCCTTCATCTTATCGATATCAACTCCAAATTTCTTAGAGTAGATCCGAGCGAATGTGGTAAGCGTGAAGGCCCAGTTTTCCTTGCCGCAACCGAAGGCGACGTTGCCTTTCTTTGGCTGGAGCAAGATCTCACCCATATCGTGTCCGTAATTAGAAATGATGGTGTTGGCTAGTTCTAGAATTTTATTGAAGTTTCTGTACATGTCTTCAGCATCGAGTTGCAGCTCGAGGAATTGTCTGTCAATCTTATTAATCATCAAAACTGGTCTGACTTTTTCATCCAAAGCTGCATGCAATATAACATCAGTTTGCAAACTGACGCCCTCAAGATAGTCAACAACGAGGAGAACGCCATCGGTGATCCGGAAAGCAGCTGAGGCTTCAGATAAAAAGTTGACATAGTCCAGAGAATCGATAAGATTGATAAGATAAGCATCATTTTTGTCTTTTTCAGAGATACCACTCTCATAATATAAAGGGACATTGGCGGACTTGTGAGTGAATCTTCGTTAAGATCCTTGTGTAGCATGGATTGTAGTACATAGTTGGTAATGCCAGCCTTTTGAGCTAAAGAATCGGTTATAGTAGACTTTTCATGTTTTATACTTGCCACTATAATTGCATTACTGATGTTCTCAGGCTTGCTTAGAAGCTCTCTCACTTGTTCAATACTAATCCAGACCATTCCGCCAATAATACAGGATTCGAATTACTGTAAACACCCTAAATGACAACGACCGATTTGTTCATTGAGAACTCCATTTCCCAAGTGCTGGAGTTTGAGAGTTGCAAAGTACATTCATTTTTAATCAAGCTTACTGAATTTCCAAGAGAGGTATTTTTTCTTCGACAGAAAAACTATGGGGAAAAAATTTGGTAAAAAATACGATGATTTCGAAAGGAATGTTATAAAGGTTCTGGTGTGTTTTATTTGATTAAGACATCGATCATGAGCAATTAATTAGTCAAAATCGAAAAGCAGAAAGAGTCATTTGATTTGAATGAAATTTCATTTAAATGTGGCACCCACAAAGTCTAATGAGTTGTGGAATACCTTGCGCTCAAATGTACATGAGATCCTTAATAGTGCCATCATGCTAACGAAGAACCGTTGCAGATCCGAAAAGCTGCCTTTAAATCAATTTTTATACTACCTTGATCAAAACAATGAGAAAAATTCATCAGTTGTGTTAATTATGTGGTTTCTTCGTAGATTACACTCAACGGCAAAAATAATAAAACAAGAAAAGAAGAATTAAGTTCTCGCCGGGTTCGTGAGAGGTCATCCAAAAACCCACGAGGAGGCAAGAGGAATGCACTATCCATAGATTTATTTTCTTTTATTGCTAATTGATTGAGGTAAAGGCCTGTCTTTGCTGGATCTTACATGGAAAACAATTTCAAATATCCTTGCTTGGTCCTTGAGGTCAAATAGAACAAGCTGTTGAATGGTTAAATAAAAGGACCTACCGAAGAAGAAGCATTGGTTGCTACAAACTCAAATTTGGATTCTTAATAAATTATTAGATAAAGGTTGAGATTTCCTCTTACAGGTCGACGTCAATTGCCGATATATTGCTAGGAGATTGAAAGACGTGAACGAAGAGCGACTCATGTTATATGCCCTTGCTTTCTTTGCCTTTTCACAAAATTTGAAATTCTTTCTTGCATTCGTAATCCGCTGGATCGATGTTTTTGCACCTAATGGGAAATCAATGGCTATTATAATATAATCAGAATCGGAGTTAGTCATCTAATCTTGGGTGATCCGAGTGGAGATTTCCTTGGTTAAGCATTCGGGATAAGGAATGATTTGACGAGCTTGAATATTCCAAAAGTAGATGAAGATGACTCGAAATTTGTGTAAGAATATGCTATATTATGACCCCTATTCACGCAACTTTCCATTAACTCGGAAATAATATAAATCTCAAACTCTGATTTCGTTAGAATTCGATACTTTGAGTAGTAGTACTAAATTGGAAATGAGATTTAATTTATTTCATATATTTCATGAGCTCTCAGAGAATTAAATCGAGTTAAATTTTGTTTAATAAAATTCCTTTAGTCTCGACTCTTAAAATAAAAGTTATCTAAAGATATAAATGCTTCCAGCAAACATAGGAAAAGCCGAAAGGTAACCCATAATCCTTTTAAGATTTTACTTTAATCACAAATTTTAGGATTAAAGAGGAAGAATTCCAAGATGTCTCTAACAATCAATATGAATCAAAACAATTCGGAGATGAGATCCAATATGATCGACTAGCAGGATCAATAAGAACCGCTGGTAATATTCTCTCTTCAAATTTTTCTGCCCTTCACTTTGTTAATTTCTATCATTCTCAGTAAACTAATGTTTCATAGAAAACATTCCTCCAAAGCTATTCGCTTGGTCTTCGTATCAGAATAACAACATTCAAATTATTGAACTCGAAACAAAACGAAAGTTTGCAAATTTTAATGGAGTGCAACTCAAAAAGATGACCAGTATTTTCTTACATTTCATCTTTCCTTCAGATATGATACCTATTTCAAAAAAGGCACTAGCTGGACGCATGTGCAAGAAATTCCAGGTACAGGGTTGCTTGCTTCTGTCCATCATTGCTGGGACAAATCCGCCAATCTCGGAATATATGATGTCTCGAATGGGAGGAATGTTAATGAAATATATTCATTTGATGAAGTTGCTGGAAGTATAATTTTATACTAACACATAATTACCATAATTATTCTTCTTATAGTAACTGGAAATGGAGACGTGACCTATAATTTAAGAAGACAGTTCCTTGGGGCAATCTCTCTCGAAGGGAAGATAGCCTATCATCTCTATAACATTGAAGCATCGAAAACTGGTCATAATATAAAACTTCTCAAAAAATCACAATGGCATTCGCATTATAGCAACAGAACACGTAATTAATAGATGTGGTCTTCTATCAGAGTGATTTACCGTTTTTTTCAAAAAGAAAACACGATAACCGGACTCGGTTTTAACCCTACTGGAGAAGCTATGGCGACTATCGACCGCTATGGAATATGCTTGGTTTCAGACGTGAACACCAACACTTATAACTTTCATCTGAGCATGGGAATGAATTCAGAATTTGGTAATATTAAAAGATATTCGAATTTTAGTAACGCTACAACGATTTTATTACTCAGATTGGTACGGTCGCTGTAGGTGGAGCATAAATGCTGACGAGCCATTATTATTCGTTAAACATGATAAGAAACTTCTCAATATAATCGATGCTGAAAAGAAAACTTTGACTTTGAAATCGTCTATTCAACTTGATTCATGTAATATTATTATTTCTTTTCTCGTTTGACTGGTGTGTCCCTTTAGCCGCAGTTACGTACTGGATTGACGTTCTCCAGAGCGACGGAAATTTGCTGGCCGCATGTGGTGCTGATAAGAGTATCCAGATATTTGATAAAAGAAATTCTATAGTTGTCAAAACTTTTATCGATAGCCACTCCAGTAAGATTTTGAAATTCTTAAATAAATGATGCTAATTTATCTGTTGTAGGTTGGGTCTTCTGCGTGCGGTGGAGTCCGAATGGAGAGATGCTCGCAAGCTCATCCATTGATAAGACAGCAAGTCTAAGGGACTTTGGAACGGGGAAGTTGCTTTATACTGGAGAAGCCTTAGATGATGGTAATTTAATTATAATCGAATGCAAATCACAATTATTTGATATTAGGTAGAGTCACCTCTGTCTGTTTCATTTAAGCAAGAATTGACTTCAAAGTTTGCGGAAAGAAAAAGCCGAGACAAGAAAATCATTGTTGAAACATTATTTGTTAAAGTAAATAAGCAGGTTTCTTAGTATTAAGTAAGCGTAGGCGCTCTTGTCTTTTTTATCTATTAGAAGCCATCACGCATTTCTATCTAAAATCAGATTTCTTATTTTAGTTAACTTCTATCGGAATCAAACATAATAATATATCGTAACATTTCTCAAAATTTGCTCTTGCTTCATTTCCTTCTCTTCAGGTGCTATTTATCAGTGTAAATTTAGAAAAAATATCTAGAGAAATACCTCTTTTCCTTTCGCAAATGATCGTGAACAAACTGTCGATGCTATCTTTGATTTTCCGTGATTTGAATTACATACTTTTATGAATGAGAAAAAACGTTTGTGAAAGATAAGTAGTATAAATTGCGTTCATGTATCTATGCTGCAAAGAAGTCTGAGGTTTCCAACTAATCGACTTGAACTCTTGAATATTTTCCCTATTGCTTTGCTTCATTTAAGTTTCTCCTTAGTTTCTTTGAAAAGATAATGGGAAGAAGCTATTCATATTAATTATGATGGGGCTTATCTGGAGCTTCAATGGTATTCAAAAAGTGCCGAGTAGAATTTGATGAATCCAGATCAGCCACTTTGGCATTTCCAACAGAAAGCGGCTCTCTTTTTTTTATTCCTCCTTAAATTATTTTTAGTGGCGGCGCCTAAATTAAATCTGATTCATCACTCGCGTGTTAAAAAAATGAAACGATCGATTAATTTCGACTAAATCAAAAACGAATTAGTGACTCCGCTTCACCAATAACTATACTCCTATTCTTTCCACAAAATACTTGAAGTTTGGCCTCTCTCTCTCCATATAACCTTTTAGCTGCCACTAAATCGAAACCTCTTCCATCATCATCATGCTTATCTCAATTCTCTCTTAGTTCCACTATGAATTGTATCTTATCAGCATCCATTTTGGGGCCTTCATAGGCTCATCTTCAAGATTTCATGACATTTACCAAACTGAATCAGCAAATGACGAGCAATTTGAGTATATATTGCTCTGGATAAAACGTTTCAATTTTATTTCTGATGATAATAAACAGACTTTCGATCCGAAAAACAAAATTGGAATTAAAATAAACTCAATCGTATGGAGGACGCTAAAACACCCACTTCCTTCACAAGACGCGTTGGAAGGTTGTTTACTCGCACAAAGACGGTAAGAATCTCTGGGGACAACCCCAAAGACGCTTATAATATGATCATTTCACTCCTCACAGCTTACGAGGAGCTTGATGGCGAGAAAACCAAAAAAAAGCAACTCTTCCGGTCAAAAAACGGCATAGCCATCGACCCTTCAAAGCCAGAAAAGATCGATTTAAACCCAAATGGCACCTCACTGGGAAAAGCGAACTATACATTTATATTCCATCTGCTCAACCAAACTTTAGGCGAATTTTATAACAGTTATAAGGTATATTGCACCCACTTCGATACGGATGACTCTTACAAAATCGAAGAGAAGGAATTTGACATAATGCTCGATTTTTTATGTCTTCCTGAGAACATGGGCAAAGTGAAGGTCCGGAAATCATTCGAGGTGTGCAGCCCTGAGGATTTTCGTATGTACAACAAAGTGGCTCTGATCAACCCTTCTTCTGACCATCAACTCGAGCCTTTCCTCAAGAAAGGGATGTTTACTGTCCTTGCAACCAAGGGCTCAAGTGCTAACACAATTGGAGAGAAGAGATATGTACATTACTTGAAATTCTTCCCGCTGTTATTCTCTTACTTCTCTGAGTTTCTCAAAATGAAAACGAATCTTCGAATCAGGAACATGGAGGTCATTTGCGGATTGAACAGCGCGAAAAAACGGCTCGAGTGTCAGGACCCTTCCTTCCTCGACAAGCTTGAGCATCTCGGATATAATTACACTGGAGACAGTCAGCCAACGCGAGTCTCGTTTACCACGCTAGAAAAAGCACTGATTTTGTTCAGGAATAATTATTCAGCGACCTTCGGCCAAGAACTTGTTCCACTCATCATCAAGGAGATGAGAGCCAAATGTCGGGTCAAAGACTCTGTTGAAGCCGAAGAAAAGATTATCCCGCTTACCTACAAGCTCTTACATTGGATCGCATACAGAATATGTCTTCATTGCTCGCTATACATGATGGTAAAGGAGCCTAACTCGCCAAGGAAAATGCCCCAGACCAAAGTGCTTGAAGAATACACCGTTTGGGCTGCGGCCTACAACGAAACGCGGTTTGATAAGCAAACGATGGAGAAGAAGTTCAAAAAGTTCATTCTCAAGAACGAGGTGCAGGAAATGAAAGATGTTGATGATGAGAAAACAAAGGAGGTCATCACAGGTCTCATGACCAAGTTCTACAGGAAATTTACGCCGCATATTAGCGACCAGACCATCCAGAAGATTTACGATGCTTTTTGTGTTCGTCACAAACAGCAGGTGTTTGAAAACGCCATTGACTCGCTTTCTGATTGCGTATTTGACGTCTTGGTCGATGTCGCTGGTAACAAGCTAATGGAGTTCATCGAGACAGTGTATAAATCACTCAAAACGGAGAATAAAGACAGAAGAGATAAATGGAAATCGCAACAATCGCTACGCAGGACGTTCTCTAAATCGCAATTGAACCTATCAGAAGACCACAAATCTGATGACAGCGATAAGAGTCCCATTGGCTCGCTGGAGTTAATCGCCAGTGAAAATAAAGCTCATACTCAAGTACGAAGATCCTCAACGAAAGAGATTAAGTCGGCTACGACTATTCAAAGAAATCGACGAAGTAACAAAATGAATCTATTGTCGAAATTACACCTTGAAGACGATGAGACAATCAGAAAAGAGGTCACTGAGATCGAAGCGATGCTCGGGCTTAATACGATTGGTTCGAAAAGCGATGGGATTTCGCCGCAGTCCAAAAAGCTCGAAGGGTTTGAATCTGAAGTGGATAAGATCATCAGCGATACTATTCGCTCTAACGAGAAGCTGGATATTCTGGTTGAACCTTCTCTCAAACGGCGAGGCTCGGTTTCTAGTATCTCAGACAACGAGGCTGGCGGAATGAGCAAAAAGATATCCCTTTTTGCGCAAACTGAATCAATGAAAAGCGACAACGCATCAAGAAGGGGCAGCAGCCTTGATACCAGGCGCCCAAAGGGCGCAACGATCGATATGTCGTTGATTTCTCAAAAGCCTGATGAAGGAGTGTACATTGTGAAGGCCTCGTCACTTAGATCGAAGCTGCCGGACCCCATGGAAGAAACTATTGAGGGTGATAAGCGCTTAGTTAACCCGTCGACTAAGCGCAAGGTGGATGTGTTGAATAGTTATTTCATTATTGAAACTTTCTTGGAGAAACTAGTAAAAAAAGCCGACGAACCTAAGAGTGCGACCACGGAACGTAAGGAAAGGAAGAGAGAACCTTCGTTCAAATCAACACCGAATTCGCCGTTGCTTATCGGCCGGACCCGTTCTGTTACCACTCTAGCTGATAAAGGCGGAAAATTAAATCTGGGTAGAAGTTCTTTCTTTAGATCGTCAGTTGCCCTTGATAATTCTCCGATAAGAATGAGTAAATTCAAAAGAGCTGAAAATTCGCCTTCTCTTGCCAACAGAGAAGAAACGAGGTCCACAGAAGAAACCCCTCAGCAGCAGCAACAACAAGCTCAACAAGCTCCAGCCATGCTGACATTATTCAAGAAAGGGGCTGCTTTTACACAAATTAACTCAAAATTAAAAAGTTCGCTGAGGAAAATTCAAGCCCGAAAGAAGGCGCAGCAAATGAAGTCATCTCTATCACCGACGCGTCCCTTTCAATCCAATTATAAAGTAGAAAACCAAGAATTCGCGGAGTTTCTGAAGAAATATGATATGAAGGAAAGTGAATTTATTGAGTTTAAACGAAGAGAGGAGGCCGAAAGGAAAAGAGAGTGTGAGTTCTGTGGAACTGGAAAGAAATGCACAATTTTTTGATTTGAACAAGTGGCTCGCGAACCCGCTCTCTCTCTATTAAATTTTTTAGGTTAATAAAGGGTCCCATTTATAGCTCCTAATGCCTGAGCAAAAAGGTGTGGACGATAAGTAAGTATTGTAGATATTCAGGGAGAGATTTGTTCTATTTGTGAGCTAGATTGAAGGATCGCCTTATTTTTATAACTTTGTTAATTCAAATTATCTATGAATTTGTGTAAAGGAAGTTATACAAAACTTCCTAATATTCAAAATTCAGCATATCAAAGCATCTTACTCAGGCAAAATTTAGAGATTCCCTTCTATAAAGTCAAACTCGAGGTCCAGAAAGTTCCTGCTTTTAAGAGTTCGTTCTGTTTTTCATTTTACGTACTCTCTAGCCAATTAAAATTATCTCTGAATTAGGCCATAGCAATGATGAACGACACCACCACATCCGATGACTACGACGACGAATTGACTCCAGAGCAACAGGCGATGCTTAAGATGGCCGGTGGGATCATGAGCGGGTTTTCAATCTCTGGGAGCATTTTGAATTTGGTACTAATTTTGATTCTTAAACGATTTCGAGACGTTCAGCAAGTAATCGTCATGGCAATCTGCATCAGTGATATCCTATTTGGATCCGTGGTCATTCTCAATATAAAACTAACCATTACAAAAATCTTTCAATGCCGTATCCTTTGTTTTTTTGAAGCTACAGGTTTCTTGAGCTCGATGATGTGGACCTGCTGCTTTGCGCATTCTTTGATGAAAAGCTTGGACAAGGAAAATCGGATGATATCCCGCAAAAGAACGATGATCTATATCTTTTATGGGATTGTCTTACCAATTATCGGAGCATTGATGCTGGCAAATGTAAGAAATTATGCTGTTGATAATGAAACATGTTGGATAGACGCTCCAGATTTTAATTGGGTGGATTTACTCGGGTACAACCTCATATGTCTAGGCTCCGTAATCTATTGTGGGATTTGCTACTATCGCATCAATAACAGAATTAAAAGAGTCAGCGGAGAGAATAATATAGGTCTCGCGATCATCCCACTCGTGCTTGTCATATGCGCATTACCTTTGACCGTGTACGATCTTTATATGAACACGTATTCAGGAGGTGCGATATTCTGGTGGTTATTTATTGCTTATATTCTGTGGAATTCGCAAGGGTTTTTGAATGCTTTCGCTTATGGATTGTCGAGCAGGATTAAAAATCAGGTAAAAACTGTCTGCTTCAAAGGAAGAAAACTAAGTGAAGCGCCGCCAAGCACACAATTCCAAGAAAGTCTGTTATTTGGCGAAGAGAGAATAGCAAGGATGTCTTTTGATTCCATAACGGCTGAAAGCACTCACCTACCGAATACGTGATACCAGTAAACCAGCATTCAAGTTTGATTATATATTTCAAAGCCATTAACGATTAATAGCTTATATGGTTGTATGATCTTCAATTTTTATGCAATTTAGTCAATATTGTTGAAGAAAATCCCATTCATCCGTTCACAATTACTATCTCGATGCAGAAAACGATGCATCTACGACAAAGCTTTAAAAAATTGACTATTACTAAGCTCGTTTGTTCGGCCAAAAAGCCCAGCGCTAAATTATTAAATCCTGAATCACTCAACTTCGATAAATTAAAAAATTCAACCATTATGAGTGTTAGAAACTACTTAGAAGACATAAGCCATGAACTTACGGTATCGAGGACTGTTTCAATTGTCTGTACACTGATTTCTTCGGTCTTTATCATCATTGTTCTAGCTCTCTACTTCTTTTGGAGGAAAAGATTTCGGAATTTTTTCTTTGAACTCGGGAGCCTGGTGCTTATCGCTTATATCCCGTTAATGTTAACGGCATTTGTGATCAATTCTGATGAAAGCGCGCTCTGTAATATCTATGGCCCACTCCGAGTCTACTCAAACATCTCTGTTGTCTTCTGGATTGGCATATTGGCGCGCACGGTCCAAGTCACGGTTAAAAAGAATCTCGATGAAGATGATCTCGCGCCTTGGAAGACGGGTTATCTGCTTGTTGGATTCGTACCAGGAGTTCTGAGCGCTGTAATGCCGTTCACAGGCGGAGGATACGCTGTCATCCATGATTACTGCTGGATTAACTTATTAGGCACGGAGGATTTTATTGACTGGTTCTTGCTGCTGGGTTTTTATGTCCTACCAAAGATCATTGGAACCTTGATAATAATTGGATATGCGATTGATACGTTGTCATATCTGAGGAAGTATGCGATTCACCGGACAGCTCCTGAATTCAAATTACTGGTGATCTATCCGGTTGTATTCGTGCTTTATAACCCAGTTGATTTGTTTGTGAGGATATACTCGACGGCTTTGAATCAAGAGGTTCCATATTGGCTGACGTTGGTTTATTTATTCTTGCGGCAGCTCCAAGGATTTTTTTACTGTTTGGCCTTTGTATTATCACCTAAATTCAGAGCTGGATGGTGGAAGCTGTGTCAAAGGAGGAAAAATGATGAATTAGCAGTTCCGAAGGAGATGAACGATCCGCTTCCTGATCAGCAGAGGTCAAGTCTGCTAGGTGAAGAGTGTGTTACAATTTGTAATATTTTCAAAATTGAAGTTAAAAAAAGTTTATATCAAACCATTGGCTAAGTTAAGAAGATGCCATTGGTCAAGAATTAGGTATTTTTGTTGACAATAGCTGGTATTGCTGCTAAAACTCATTCTTTTTTTTTTAGTGAAAAGGAATTATCTTGCTATGAAAGTATCATTGATCGGAATTAATAGGTTCTTTAGGATCCATAGGTCCTCAGTTTCCTGAAAATAGATCAACAAGCATCATATTTAAGAGAGTCACAGGACTAGGTCATGGATGAAATGAAATTAATTGAGTTCAAAAACTTATGACTTCATTGACGGATGATGATGGTGCAATTCATAAGAAAATTTTCAAATTGAAGATAATGTAATTTTAGTGCATTGTATCACACCAAGCATTCCGTGAATTAAAGGTTCTTAATGATTCGCTAACGCTCATATAATTGATTAGAGATAAAAGAATGCTTGAGAGAATCTGCAATTTGTCAGCAAGAACTGCTACAAGCGACATCTTTGAATCATTCAAGACATCTACAGTGATTCATTGGAGACTTTTCACTCTGTACATTATGAGTCATGCCAAGACAAGAACAACAGATTTTTGATTTTTAGGAATCGATTACAAAACCAACAAAAATTTAATATCGTGATTGCTCGACTTTATCAAAGCTATGCCAGTTGATCTAATTCTTAACAGTTGATGCTGATCAGAAGAATCATTTTAATTATTTAAAGAGACCGTAACGTGGTAATTAAATAAATAAAAGCAATTTACAATTGAGTTTTTCAAAAAAGCATCAATGGGAAATAAAAGTTCAGTCCCGCAGCAACAGCAACAACAGCAATACTCGTCTATTAGCAGCTTTGCTTCGATGAGTTCTGTTTTAAAGGAATATTCTGATGATGAGCCACTCCCAATGTCAGTAACTAACATAGAGGGAAAACCAGATGCCAAAAAGGATCCGTCAACCCTATCTGACCCTGACCAACTTTTCTCGATCTCTCTTAAGCTCAAATATAGCACGCTCCAAGTTAACTCAGCTTCAGAAACTGTGGAACCAGTTCTCTTCACCCTCAAAACCGAAAATACGAAAGAAGGAAGTCGAGTTCCTCTTGATTTGGTTTGCGTGCTGGATGTAAGTGGATCAATGTCAGGCGCCAAGATAACCCTCCTCAAGGATACTCTCAAATATCTCGTTGATTTGCTCGGTGAGAACGATAGAATCTCTATCGTCAAGTTCAATGGATCAGCTGAAAGACTCACCCCAATGCAAAGGGTCACTGAAGCAAACAAGCCTAAAATTCTTAAAGCAATAGAATCTCTATACGCATCAGGAGGAACTAGCATCACAGCTGGTATGACTGAAGCTGTTAGCATTCTCAATGGAAGAAAATATAAGAACTCAGTATCAAGTGTCTTCTTACTTTCAGATGGACTTGATGGGGG
>ENA-UOTZ01001306-UOTZ01001306.1-compost-metagenome-genome-assembly--contig:-NODE-1306-length-17616-cov-10.923371_pt1 | contig 17616 bp, 9 predicted proteins | sample MGYA00238144_ERZ746983 | MGnify/ENA primary metagenome ERZ746983 (study PRJEB28759, sample SAMN06268863) | compost metagenome | isolation source: single cell | place: USA: California, Emeryville, Joint...
ATCTGATATCACAAATGCCCCATAACAATCCAAAGACGCCGCAAACTCCCCAGTAGGGTCAAAATCCAGACCAGCGAGATAGTTTTCTACTCGTATTGCTTGAACAATAACCCAATTTGAATGCTTACTGGTATAGCGGTTCTCATACTCAGAATGCCATTTCGCCTTTTTCAATAGCTTTACATCATAACGACTTTTTTTTCCAGCATACCCGATACTGTGCAAATGATAGGCGATTTTTCCTTCCAGAGAAATTGCACCAAGTAAGCCTCTTCTCGAATTATAGGCTACTTCTTCACATCCAGTTACTAAAAGAAGAAAAATATAAAGAAATCTAATTTAATTTGAAGTTAATTGTACCGCCGGAAACTTCCTCAAATCAATAGATTTTCTGGACACGTCCTTTCCTTGAGACATCAAATATTGCTAAATTGGCAGAAACGAACCAGCGCAGATGAACAGAAACCAAAAGACTTGTATTTGGAATCTCCTTCAAGTGAGTTTGGCTCCAATAGTATTCTTAACAAGGCAGTTATCAAGTTCAGATGACATTTAATACAGCTCAAAAATACCGTTGGGGTTTATCTTCGCACCCTGAAAATCAGCGATTTTTTGTCCTTTTTTGTAATCAACAATTACAATTCTGTTAGTCTGTTTGAACAATAAGCAAACAGCTGAGAAGGGTCATCATCTAGCCAAGCACACAGGTGAGTAGCCAATTTGGATTCATTGAAAATGATCGGGGGTATATTACCAAGAGTCTGGATCTCAGAATCAAATTCTGCCTCTTCTTTAGTTCGCACTGAATTTTCAAGGCTCACGCTGGATGAATCGAAGGTTTTTGTAGATTCAATTCTAAAATTATCATAAATAAGTTCTATCATACGTATAATGACAAACTTCTTGTCGTCTTTTAAATTGTTTCTTGGTAGCATTTTGGTTTTCTGTTGTTCGTTTCTGGGTTTTGAGAATTGAGAAAAAATATTTTTTAAAATTGATCGATTAACGTAGAAAATTAAAGAGTTGACTCCCGATTTAATAGATATAATATATCTATCTTGAAGATTTTTGTATTTAGTTCAGAAATCAGAGTTTCTTTGAAACTAGATATCATCATCCGTCATTTCCTTCTTTTATCTCAAGTGATGATCTTATTTCTTCCTCTTACAGAATTAAAATTCAAAGCAGATTCGGCTACTAATCAATCAAGCGTTTCGATATTTCTCTTTCTCACGCTCTCGACGTTTTAGAGATTACTCTGTGACTGAATTTGATTATATAATTTGCTTACTGCTTTCTATTTTAGTTGCGCTTGAATCAGAATAGACACAGCGAAGACGAAGGAATCGTATTAATTATTTAGTGTTTACTACTTCTTATGAATTGCTTGCCTTTTTTATATTCTAACCAGCCTCAATGTTTAAGTATCTTCAACTGGAGCAAATTCATCATTGCTTTTTGGAAGCACTGCTAGTTTTAGTTCTAAAATATCGAGCAAAGCATTTATTACATTATTAATCCCTCTTTCTGAATTCTATTCCGAAAGCTTTATCTTTCAATAGTTAGCTACTCAGCACTCTTTTTTAATTCTGATGACTGAATAAAATTTATGTTAAGCCGCTATCTTTACAGAAGCATATCAAAAAAAAAGTGATAATGTAGATCAAGCAATCCCAAACCTGTCTACATGACTCTCACAGGATCAATATTATTGGAGTTGAGACCCATCAAGGGTAAACAAGTTTTGAATGAGCTTCTACAGAGATGTGGTGTTTCAATGATCGTTTTTATCTACTTTGTATTTATTTATACGAAATTGGTTTAAGGTATGAATCAAAGCAATTATAAATGTTCAATGAATAACACAGATCGATTAGGCTATTACGTAGTTTAGTAGTCACCTAATCCCACCTGAGTTATATAATCATCGAAAGGTCTAGCAATCGCTTCTCCTGTATATATCTCGGACTCTTCGACTTCGTCGAATAAGCCCACCATTGCCTCCGTTTCAATATCAGCTAGTCCTTTATCAGCTTTCTGAAGGCCAATGATCTCATTCAGGCGTTTTGAACCATATCTAGGTATTTTCAGATAAACTGAGAGAACGGCTCTTAACCCGTCACCAGTCTTTGCCTGGGCTTCAATAATTCTGTTCACATCCATTATTTCATAGCTAATTTCGTTTGCTATCGAAAGCATTTGCTTGTAGGCTTGCTTGAAACTTGTCTCAAGCACGTCATTCGGATTCTCAAGATGAGTAAGTATTTCCATTGGCAATAGGTATCCATCCTCAAGGATACGTAAAATTCTCATTTTCCGAACTAGAGGGTACTTCATTTTTGGATTTTTATAACACAACTCTTGAAAAAATGTTAGGTGTGTCCATGTAATAGAAGTTCCCTTTTCAATTATCAAATCGCTCTTGGGTACCAACAAGTGATGTTTTCTCATCTCAGGTCTCGGTTCCAAACCTAAATTGGCAAAAATGGACTGTATTCGTACACTATCATTGATTGAAATTTCCTCTGCAGGGATTCTTATTGTCTCTTTCACTTTCTCATTAACTCTTTTATTTAAAGGCCTTCTCGTCTCGTATCCTTCAATTAGAGTCTTTATACCATAGACACCCCGATTACTAAACAAAAGCGCAATATTGCCCTTGCACTCTTTGAACGTACTCATTAGCTCGGTATTCCTGATTTTTTGCGACCGCAGGTCTTTGAATTGATTTGTATGAGGTAATACTTCTTTGATCAGGGTTTTTACAGTGAAAAAGAAATATTCACCGATTCCGTTTTTCTTCACGTCGCTTTTGAATCTTTGGAGAACATTATCAGCAATTTTAGATAGGTCCAATACAACGCAGTATTTATATTTCTCAAGGCACAGCAGGGCCTCCTTGACCTTTTCTGTTTTGGCTTTGTGCTTTTTTTCCTTTGGTTTGAGCACTTTCTGACCAGCTTGCGATTCTTGCAAAAAGATGTTATATAGTGTAGACCAGATGAACTCGAGGGTTTTAGACGTCACTTTTTGGTTGATTAGGCTACGACAAAGTGAAATTACCCCCACGTAAATTCTGTTTTGAGGTTCCGCTTTGTTTAATTTTTCTGAGATTATTTTCTCTTGAGTAATTTCGAAGAGATCGTAAATTAATCTCGTGAAATATGCGATATATTTCTCATTAAACACTTCGTTTAATCGGCTTTCATTCTCTTGAAGCAAGCTGAGGAAGTTTGGATCTATCTGGGTCTCCGTAGGCACATATTTGAATGTGTAGCATCGAAGAGGCAAGAAATGCATTTTTCCATCTTCAGTGTCGGCGAGGATAACATCATCAAGGTTCTCCCAGCACACGCAGAGCCTTGTCAAAAAATACCAAGCCATCACGCAGAAATCATGAACAAAGATGATTTTTGTTAATGGACTTGAATTTTCTTTGAGAGAAGCAATATGGTTACGGCAAAGTCGGAAATTTCGTAGAGGCTCATTGCTCAAGAAGATGTAGTCGAGCTTCAGGACGGAAGAGCTTTGTTCATGAGATGAGGATGTTTGTTTGACAGACGTAATGGTTACAGGAAGAACGAGCTGATGCTTATGAGATGTGATGTAATCTGCATTGAATTCGGGATAATGGAGGTCATAATCTGTCTCAATGTGACCCTGCGGACTCACCAACTCATTCTTGAAGGTAATTGTGAGGAGATTGGAGAGTGGCTCTTCCATTGTTTTGTGTTTAATGGAAGCTGCTGGCAGACTGGCAAGCATTCTCAACTTGAGGAATTGGTTTTCAAACTCTTTGTATGTGGTAGAGGGAAAATCTAAACCATCGTTGGCAGAATCTTCAGCTTCATCGTCTCTCAGAGGAATGCCTTTTCCGAGATCTCGGGTTTTCTTTGAAATGAAGATTTTCATGTGTGTTAAATGTTAAATATGAGTATTGTTTTAGATACTTTTTGAAATGAGTTAACCAGTAGTAATCCGCAATACCCTGTAATTTCCCGATCAGTAAACATTTCATCAGTCCAACACAAAAGAATTAAAAAATTCATTCAATGCGCATATTGCTGATAGCTATACTCGTATCTTGATCTCATATTAGATAAAGTTACTCCACAAAATGTGGAAAAATCAGCTACATATGAGCAAAGATATTGAAAATTCGAGAAAACTTTTTTATTCATTAAAGGAAATCTAAAAATTCCCAATGATGATGAAGCGCTCAGCCATTTCCATTTCTATTATTTCTTCCAGCCAATTTACGACAGCATTGCATGAATTTGCTATGAATTCATGATTACTTTGAGTTCGGTCGTGAGACCGCAAATTAATTTTGTATTTTCATCAGAATGTCGCGAATTGCGTTTGGTTTGGTGGAGCCAGCCAATCAGGTCGGCATTCAGAGGACTAGGTTCAAAAACGAAGTGGAATATTTCTTAAACTTAGTAATTCACTTTGTGCTTTATGATTCGCATTGTATAATGCGTCTTGTTCTTACATAGTACTCAAAGAATTTATGGTAAGCATGTAAGGATTACTTCTGATATGGATAGCTAAGGTTAACACGTCGTTATATTGCTCCTATTATTTATGAAATTGATAGAATTTAACCAGATTCGTTTTTCAAAGACATCGATGCAAAATATGGCTCACTTCAAAGCTTTGCTCATGCAAATTTTAATGTTCAAGATATCTGAAATAAACAGGCAGACTCATACATTTATACCAAATTACACACCATGGTATTCCCAAACAAAACAAAGTCAATTATCTGAATGTTGTCTGCCCTTTAAAGTTACAAATAGACGGATGCCCTTTAAGTGTTTAGAACCGTGCCTCCGTTTGGATGCAGGCATTGTCCCGTAATATACGACGAGTCTTCCGACGCCAAAAACACGAAACAAGTCGCAACTTCATATGGTTCTCCCCCTCGTTTCATCGGTGTATCCTTTCCGAAGTCCTCAGCGTTATCAGTCGGGAATGTGGCAACAACCAACGGCGTCCAAATGGGTCCTGGAGCCACAGCATTCACTCTAATCCCCTTCTCAACGAGCTGCTGCGACATGGAACGTACAAAGCCCATGATGGCTCCTTTCGTAGATGAATAATCTACTAACTGATCGTGCCCTCTGTAGGCATTAACCGATGTGTTCGAGATTATAGTATCGCCCTTCTGCATGTACTTCAACGCAGCTCTAGTCACTCTAAATTGTGAGAAAATATTCACGTCGAATGTGTCTTCTAGCTGCTTGTCTTCGAGTTTTTTCAAGTCATCAAGTGGATTCTGGATCGCAGCATTTAACACAAGAATGTTAAGTTTTCCGAACTCCTTAACCGTTTGTTCCACTATAGAATCGCAATACTGCTTATCTCTCAAGTCGCCAGGAAGGAGCAGGCATTTTCGTCCTTCTTTCTCAATCAATTTTTTGGTTTCCTCTGCGTCTTCTTTTTCTTTGGCCAGGTAGCAGAGACCAATATCAGCACCTTCTCTAGCGAAATGAATACAGATTGCTCGGCCAATACCGCTGTCACCTCCTGTGATTAAAGCAACTTTGTCTTGGAGTTTACCGCTGCCTTTGTAGCCTGAGCGTATGAATATTGGCTTCTTGTTCATTTCTTTCTCGATACCGACACCACCAGACTGCTGTTTCTCTTTGACGGAGTCATTGGATTTATCTTTTTCCATTTAGTTTTGAGATTATTTTCTGTCTTTTGGTTCTGTACTCAAGGAATTAGAATTTGATTATAGCAGTAAACTTAGCCTTTTGATTTATATAGGAAACGGCAGTACTGAAAATCAGCGTATGATGAGACTTGACTTGGCTGACAGTGGCTAGCGCAAATAAATTTTAGATATAAAGTTCTTTTTGAAAGGTTCGATAGAAATTCTAAATTAGAAAATTCGAAGATTTGTTCTCAGCCTTTTTCGATTTTTTATATTTTTCTTTCGATTAGAAGGGTATCTCTCTTGAAGGTCCTCCCCTTCAGGGTGAAAGTCCATGTCAGAAGTGGGTTTCAGAGTAAAATCTCTGATGTTAATTGTATCTGTATTCTTTAATTTTAATGTAGAGTCTGTCTGTTAAGTTGTGTTGAACAATCTCTGCCGAAAAAAAAATGTTGTAGGTCAAGATCCTCGAGGTATCTCTTTATATTTTTCTTGCAGGGAGGTTGGCAAGTAAGTGGTAACATTTTTACTTTGCTTTATGATTTCTTATTTCCTAAGATAAAACCACCTCAGATTTTGTAATCCAACTTCAATTGATAAAGGAACTATGTTTCAGCGAAGAAATACAACGCAAGAGAAATTTTATCATGAATCTAATGTGAGAGCTCGAGGCTATTATTGAGAAGCCTTTGTGCCAGAATTTTTTAATAGTTTCATTCTATTTGTTATTATTCATATGAAACCTCATCAAAATACAGACAATTGATAGGTAATGGGAAACTTTTAATAATAATCTCGTTTTTTCACATATTGAATTTACTTTCTTCCCATGGCTTAACTTGATATATATAGATATATCCATTATTAGTTATGACAATAGGATTTTTTCTCAACAAGATACGAAGCTTTTCATCTAAATTCTGAGAAGCGAATAAGAAATAGAACTAATGAATAAAATTCAGAGAAAGTTAGTTTTAAAGAAAACCAAAAAAAAGAACGAAGAATCTCTAGAAACTTCAAGAAATCGCTTAGAATTTTCTCAGACAGACAATCTATCCTATTTACATATGATGTTAATTAACAAGAGCTTTCATAGCAAGAAAGCTCTTTAATCCCTTCTCAATATCTCTCTCAATTTTTCAATTGTGATCGGCTTTTCAAGGACGTCCTCCATCCCGACATCCAAACATTTTTGCCTATGATTAGCTCCCACGAAGCCAGTCAATCCGTAGACCGCTGCTCTCCGAGACAGGATTTTTCCAAGCTGATTTTGCTTTAATAATATCTTCTGTGTGGCTTCTAACCCATCCAGAACCGGCATTTCGCAGTCCATTAGTATTAATTTGATAGACTTGAAATTTTCATTGTAGATTCGGACCGCTTCTTCCCCATTCGTTGCTTCAAGACACTTGTACCCACACAACTTGAGCATTTTGCTCATAATTGTGAGATTGAGAGAATCGTCGTCAGCGATCAGGACCAAGGAATTGCTATCCTGACGAGTGTAGCCTATGCTACCCTCTACACTTTCTTTTGAAGTCACGGTTTGGATTATCCTCTGGAAAGTCTCAAGAGACGCCGGTTTAGAGCAAAATCCGTTGGCGCGATACTCACCCTGGTCGTCAAGCAACTCTTGCTGAGTTTTTAGCTCAGAATACCCGGTCAAAAACACAATGTGCGCTGGAGTCCAGCCTCTATTTTTCTCTTCCTGACGGATGATTTTGGTCGCTTCCTTCCCATCCATGACCGGCATATCAATATCCATCAGAATTAGGTCGAAGTAGCCTTGATCCATCTGTAGAAAGATGTCGACGGCTTCTCTGCCGTTATTTGCAACTCTAATATCCTGGACATTGCATTTCTGCAGGAGTTTCGCATTCACCTCTTGGTTGTATGGAATATCTTCCACTACTAAAGCCCTTTTTAAGCCTGTTGGACCGGAAGATCTTCTCGATTGGGCTCCTTGGGATTTTACCTCCTCTTCCGATTCAGTAGCAATGTGACCTTCCTTCTGATCTCTTTCCATGGTCTGTTTCTTCCGTAACTGAGGGATTATTTTGGTTTTAATGATGATGACTACTGCCGTGCCTTTGTTTGGTTTAGAGTACATCTCAATTCTCCCTTTCATATTCTCTATGATCTCCTTGGTTATCCAAAGACCGAGCCCTGTCCCTATTTGTCGTTTTGATGAGCTGGAGTTCACCTGCTGGAACTTCCCGAACGCGGCCTCGATTTCTTTCTCGCTCATCCCGCAGCCAGAGTCTACGATCTCGAAACGTAGGTAGCCTTCTCCAGAGGTTGGCACATTCGTATGCTTCCTCGTTAACGATCTTGCTACCGGCGGTTGCACGGTCATCTTCCTGCTGGAATATATCTCCATCTCCCCTTCTTCGCCGGTGCGACCCTTTGAACTGCTAGAAACTTCGCTTTCTTCGAGAATGATCTTGAAAAACACATCACGGTCGGTTCTGAATTTTTTATTCGAGAGAGTGAGATGCTCGAAAATACTATTGGGTTTTTCCGTGATTTCTTCTTGACCGAAAACACCAGAACTCAAGTCAACGTCTCCTTTATGAGCAGAAAAATATTTTGGAAGGACGTCTTCGTTGGCTATCTCGTTTCCTGTGATAAAATCCACGTACATCTTTACATGCCCACGCTCCGTGAATTTAGCTGAGTTTGAGATCGTGTTAATGAGAATTTGCATCATTCGATGATGGTCAAATTCCAAGACCTCTGGCACGTCAATATTCAGGGATAAGCAACCATAAAGTCTCTTCTTTCGGATGATTTCAGAGCAAATCACCCAGGATCGCTCAAGAAACTCTCGAATTTTCTGTGAGGAATATGACACTTCTAATCTTCCAGCCGCGACTTTAGCTGTATCGAGGACGTTATTAAGAAGCTGGAGCAGGATTTCACCACTGATCTTGGCATCATGGAGGAGTCCGTTGATCTCCTTGTTATCGCTCGTCTGTTCGTAGCAGAGTTCTACACTGCCAAGAAGACTGTTTAGTGGATTGCGTATCTCATGAGAGAATCTGAGGATAAAATTCTCTTTCTCTTGAAGCGCTTCTTGTAATTCCTTGTTTGTGTTTTTGAGCTTAGCATTGGTCGCTTCAAGTTCATTGTTGAGATGAATAAGCCTCTTTTCGTATTGTTGCTGCTTCTTATCCTCCATGGACTTGTTGACTCCAATCGTGGAGAGCACGAAATAGTTTACGAGGAAGCCACAAAGTATCTGATAGGCAGAGATACCATTTTTCCGAAAAAGTTCATCGACTGCCAACATATCTGAATCGTTATTATTTACTCCGTGCTTGAAGTAGAAGTACCCAAAAACCCATCCAAGGACATTGGTGCTCCACAGATAATGCATGTTGTTCCAATTCACCTCATCGAATCCGAAAGTGAGACTCATAAATTGAGTGCAGAGTGCAAACATTATATAACTTGGAAGTTTTATAAAGTTATACACTGGTATGAGCCCGAAGAGAATCGCCTTTGCAAGCTGGCCGAACTTAGGATTTAGAATATCTATATATAAGGCGCTTACTATCCCGATGTCGACGTAAAGGAGCAAAGTAAACAATTCTTTGGAAAAAATATTTGTCAGCCAAAACACCGCGTACACCAGGGTAAAACCAGTGATCACTTTTATTTTGCGTAGGTTGCTCGTGACTGTCTGGCTGTGAGAAGAGTTTGGATTTTCCATCGCTGTAAAGAACTGTGATGCTCGTTTTATTCGCAGCAAAATTTTGAATTTAGCGCAGCACAATATAGAAAAATTGTTCTTGATTATTATCGATGAAAGTTTGATACTGAAAGGCCAAAGAAAAATACAATCATTACTGAAAAATAAATTTTAGAAGCTCTTTTTCGGGAATATCTAACACCTTTTATTAGTACCTCGTTATATTCACTTATCCATAAACTTTCATAATTTCTTCCAAAGGGGGTATATTAAATTAAATCGAATTCAATCAATCATGTATTCCATGAAGGGCATTTAATGAAGTGTGTTTCGAAATAATTGGAGTCTTCAATTAGGGAACTCACTAGGCTAGCCAAGCATAGCATAGCATCAAAGCGCTGCAACATTTTCCTTGGAATCTTTCATACATCGGTTTGTCAGTAGAATGGCCGCAAATAATTTAAAGTTCCGTTTAGGGGTTTATCCACCCGCGATTAATTTTTCTAAGATTCTAAGTTTTTGAAATTACGGATAGAAATTGAATTCTAAGAATCACGGCACTGGTTTAAATGGTGTTCAAAGCAATCGATAGAAGGATTTAAATATCAAATAAAGAAACATTATTAAAAAGGAAAATCAGCCGTTTCGGAAATGCATTAAATATCAGCTGCTTCTCAGTCGTTGGCGACACATTTCCTTAAGATTGCGCAGATTACGGTTGTTCTCTACTAACAATATGACCAGTAACAGCCTTTGAAGAAATTAAAAATTTCCGAGTTGTTCTTATTGCCAGTACGGCTGGCAAGCATTAGACAAACAACAAAAAAAATTTTTTTTAATTTTCCTTAACGTTCCCTGCGAATCATTATTTGAAAGAAAAAGGACGCCCCCAGAAAGAAATATTTTTTCCCTGGTTTCTTAATGCCTTCACTTAGCTGTCTCATAGGCCACGTCAATCGCTGTGTCATTCCTTTTAAGGCTTAACGTCGATATTTTTCTCTTAATAATAAATCAACTGTTTTGGAGATGAAGCCATTCGTTCTCAACTTTACCATTTGAAGTAAGAGACCAGACGAGAAGTTGCCCCTAGGAGCAATTCAAATCTCGAGCAAGGATGAATGGACTACAGGAAAATTTTGAAGAAAAATGACCCTTCTGTATCAGAGAACGGGTATGACCAACGCTTTGATAGCCTCTATCTCTAATTTCCTACGCTATTGAAATAGAGGAGTGAGATTAACCGTCTTAAAGTAGTTCAGTTGCAAATTCGACTTTTTATATATTGTAATTACTCCTGCATGATTTCTCATCTACTCCTTGGTCTCATCAGCAAGTATACTGTGAGAGTGATTTGGCTGTTAATCAAAAATGTCAAAGGGAATACCTCTGGTGTCTCTGGTTTGGCAGTGATGTTTTTTGGAAATATATAAAGAAGTTGGTTTGAAAAATGGCTCTGAGACACCAGAAGAGAGATTTAAACAAAAAAATCTCTAACTTCTGAATGTTAATATGATAATTTCAAGAAGATATATGTTATATATCAAAACACCCTACTAAGAGTTCTTAGTGCAATATTAATTTTTTAAAAAAAATTTTGTTTCGGAGAGCTTAGCTCGAGAAAATAGCATCGTCCAACCGATTTTAGAGTAGAAAGACAATGAAAAAGAACCACACAGAGCCCCTATGAAAATTGTTGCATTTTATTTCTACTATGGGCTATCAATCAGTTGATATCTGTTGTTTCTGACCAATTGCTATTCTTGAAACCTAAGAGAATTTACCAGTGAACAATAGACAAATAGAAAGTTAGAGCGATTAGAGTTATCCCTATCAATATTTTCCAGTTCTAGGCTCTATGTTGAAAAAAAGTAATTAATCGCTTCTGAGCACATGCAAATGTTTTTAAATCGATATTGCAAGAACCTTCGATGTTTGAAAATATTTCTAATCATAAATAGATAGATACAAGGTATGAATAATCTTCTTGAGATCATCTGCGGAAGAACTTCCTTCCTTAATTTAAGTGAATTTACGTTTAATTCACAATATCATAAAAAAAATTCCCATGTGAATCATCCAAAAAAAGTGCACATAGACGACTCTAATTACAACAATGTTCACACTAATAAGCTAATTTACTCATAAATTTAGCATTGCCTGAGCACTTTTAATTTTTTCTGAGTATATCTCTTAAAGTTTCGATTTTTATCGGTTTTTCAAGCACCTCCTCCATACCAACCTCTAAACACCTTTGTCTGTGGTCTGCTCCCACATGCCCTGTCAATCCATAGATCCTTGCTTTACGATAATGGAATTTTTCAAAATGTTTTTGCTTTGCCAATATCTGCTTAGTTGCCTCTAATCCATTCAAGATCGGCATTTCGCAGTCCATCAATATCAGTTTGATGGCCTTGAAGTTTTCTTTATACAGCCGCACCGCTTCTTCTCCGTTTCTGGCTTCAAGAGTGTTAAATCCACAAAGTTTGAGCATTTTGGTCATCATAGTGAGGTTGAATGAATCATCATCGGCTATGAGGACAAATGACGCCGCATCTCGAAGTACATTAACACTCGAAGTCCTTTCTAGGCTCGGAATGCTTCCCAGAGAAGAAATAGTCCCTTTAATTATCCTTTGAACCGTCTCAAGAGACGCTGGCTTTGAATAAAAGCCATTGGCTCGATACTCACCGTGCTCATCGAGCAATTCTTGCTGAGTCTTCGACTCCGAGTATGCTGTCAAAAAGACAATATACACCGGAATCCAACCTCGTACCCTTTCTTCATTACGAATGATTTTGGTCGCTTCCTTCCCATCCATGATCGGCATATCGATGTCCATCAAAATTAAATCAAAATAGCCGTGGCCCATCTTAAGGAAGGCGTCAACTGCTTCGAGGCCGTTATTGGCGACTGTAATTTCCTTAACATTGGCTTTTTGAAGGAATTTGATATTCACTTCTTGGTTATACGGAATATCTTCGACTACCAACACACTTTTCAAGCCCATGTTGCATGTAGTAGGCTCTTTTCTCAGCGGTTGCACTCTGTCTTTCTCCTCTTCGTTAGCGAGCATAAATTCTTCTTTTTGGTCGCTATCTAAGGGCTGTTTCCTCGAAAGTTGAAGGGAAAACTTCGATTTGATAATGATAACAACCACTGTTCCCTTGTTCGGTTTCGAATACATTTCAATCTTTCCATTCATATGCTCGATGATTTCTTTCGTTATCCAGAGACCAAGCCCTGTTCCTACCTGCCGCTTCGACGAACTCGTGTTCACCTGTTTAAACTTTCCAAATGCGGCATCGATGTCTTTCTTTAGCATCCCGCAACCAGAATCGAGGATCTCAAACCGCAAAAACCCGTCTTCAGTTGGCGGGACGTCCGGAAATTTCTGCGTCTTTGTTCCTTCTGCGTAATAAGATCCTGATTGCTTCTGGCCCGAGCTACTGATCTCTAGCTCCTTTTCGTCGCGAAGATAGTCTTTCAAAGCAGGGATTTCGACACCTGAAGTATAGTGTCTTACAAAAACATCACGATCAAGCCTAAACCGTTTATTCGATAGCGTGAGGTGCTCAAATATACTTTGAGGCTTTTCAGTGATCTCTTCTTGCCCAAAGATCCCAGAGCATATGTCGATATCATCGCGATAAGCCGAAACATATTTAGGGATCATATCTTCGCTTTTAATCTCACTTCCGCGGATATAATCTACGTACATCCTCACATGACCGTACTCAGTAAATTTCGCTGCGTTTGAAACCGTATTCAGGAGAATTTGCATCAACCGATGATGGTCGAACTCTAAAAACTCTGGCACATTCACGTTCACGGACAAACAGCCATACAGTCTCTTCTTTCGGATAATTTCAGCACAGATAACCCATGATCTCTCGAGAAACTCTCTAATATTCTGTGTGGAAAGTGAGACTTCTAGCCTTCCAGCCGATACTTTCGCTGTATCGAGCACGTTGTTAAGGAGTTGAAGGAGAATTTCCCCGCTGACTTTGGCGTCGTGAAGCATCGTGTTAAGCTCTTTATTATCAGCAGTTTGCTCATAGCAGAGCTCTACGTTGCCGAGAAGACTGTTCAATGGGTTACGTATTTCGTGAGAGAATCTGAGAATGAAATTCTCTTTCTCTTGAAGGGCGTCTTGGAGCTCTTTGTTGGAGTTTTTAAGTTTTGCATTGGTAATCTCAAGTTCATTGTTCAGCTGAAGGAGCTCGTTCTCGTACTCTCGCTGTCTTTCATCTTCCAAGAACTTGTTTATCGTGATAACGCACACAACGAAGTAATTTATAAGGAATCCGAGTATTATCTGGTAGGCTAAGAGGTTGTTCTTCGTGAAAAGAGCCTCCACGGCCATCATTTCCGGATCGTTTGAGCTGATTCGGTATTTGAGGTAGGTGAATCCGAAGATCCATCCGACGACATTACTGAAAAAAAGATAGGGCATCTTGTTCCAATTCACTTCGCTGAAGCCGAACATCAGACAGATAAAATGAGCGTAGACCGCGAAAAAGAAGTAGCTTGGGATACTGATGAACAGCGACAAAGGTATGAGACCGAAGAGTATCGCTTTCATGAATTGTCCGAGTTCAGAATTCGTTATCTCAATATACATTGAGAGGCAAATTGTAAAATCGATGACGGTGAGAGAAAGGAAGAACCTTGTAGAGTAAATATTTGTGAGCCAGAATACCGCATATACCAACGTAAAGCCAATGACAGCTTTAATTTTCAATATATTTCGTTTAGCTGTAAAAGGTTGTGAACACTTTGGACTTTCAATCAGTTTCATTGAGCTGGAGTTGTTGTTTCGATGTAAAAGATCGGAATTAGCAAAGGAATGACTGCGGATTTAATTATTCTTTATGTGTCAATATTGTTTTGATTTCTTTAAGATTTGATGCTGGTAGAATCAGTTCGAGGAAGTAAATACTGAAAAATAAAATTAAGTTAAATCTCTTTAGGGTTCAATTTCCAAATAATTTAGGATTTCAAAACTGAACAGTTCATGATTCAAGATGCGATGAATTAGTCGATAACTCTTTTTCATTTGTTGTTTTTTCAATAAATTTTTGGGTTAGGCTTCCCCTCTAGCAAATATGCTAATATAGATTCTCGAGATGTACTAATTTATCTTTATTGCGGGCTAAATCTAACATAGGTTTGCTGTCTCTCTGGTGTTGCTGGTAATTTTTCATCAGAATTTTCTTTAAAGCTATTTAGAGTAGAAAGAGAAATTTCTTGAAAACCAAGGTACATAAACGAGTTAATTTTTTAATGAATACGAATCATACGAATTATTCTAAGAGGCAGTAACTTCTTGTTACTTTACAATGGGGTTATGGATTTACCATTGGGACATGAATTTAAACATTTCATGCCACCATTTCTTCTTTTCTTTTCATTGAATTAAGAAGTAAGAGTATATAACCATAAGCTGAGCTCATCTTTGGTCTCAAGCCAATAAGTGCGGTCAAAGACCTCAGTAGATAGTATTACCTCTGTAGCCTGCTTAACAGCCTTCCTAAAACAGAAAATTGGTTATTTTTATGATAGGACTGCCTAAATGCTGAATCTAACCCGAAGATACATCCGAAACAATATGATAATAACTGCAAGTTTCTCATTTCGTCCTCCCTCTCTGTGCTCAATACAATACGTTTGAAAGACTTCACACTATAATTTCGCAATGCCAAATATATTTCCTTCAGAACGAGTATGTACTATTCTGTAATGAAAACTTCATGTTTAGACAAGAGTAAAGGTGCCTGGAATTGATTTGCAATGACTATATGATGGTGAATGAAATACCAATAAGCTAGGTGTATTCATTTTAAACAAGAATACTATATTTGGAAAACAAAGCCAGCTTGTATTTCTGGAATATCACTACTGGCCAAAAGTTCGTGCCTAATTTAAATACCCAGAATTTAACAATCAAAGAAAGAAACCCTTGCAAATGAGAATTTTTCTCTGATACTCAATGCAATTCATATTTTTACCTGTTTCTATATAATTCTGATCTTGATGGCTGCCGTTATGTTCGGAGACAGGTAAGCGTAAAGACTCGATATTTTTCAAATATTACAAAATTTTGTTGCTTTGTAGAAAAGCAACAAGAATAACTTTGTTGAAGTATATTATAGTGAGAATAGGTTGTGTTCTACTCGTTACTCTAACATTTTCTCTTATCGAATCTAAGGTAATCTGCCGATTTTGAGAGTCTTGAGCAAATATAGTCAACTATTTCAAAAACATTTCCTGACCGTTAACTACTCCAATTATCATAATTCAAGGTATCTTGATACATGTAATATTGATTAGTAGCTTTTCGGATGAATAACCGATGAATGGAAACCAACTATCTGATAATAACTACAAATGTTGGTTTAGAAGAAAATAAATTTGAAAAACTAGTTTGATAGAAAAAGCAATAGAGTTGAGTAATAGAGTAAGATCAGAACTAGCTTTCATATTGCGAGTGTTAGAGATTCACTTTATATAATTCTTTGAATATTTCGCAATCACTTTTAGGAACAGCAACAAGATAGAGCCATTTTACGGTTTGAGGCTAATCAAACATAACAGAGCAGAGATAGAAGAACCTCAACAAAAAAAGTATGGTTGAGGAAATGTACTCTCGCCTAATATTTTCTTTAAAACTTTTGAAAAAGAGCTAACTACAGTTTTACATGATGGAATGGTACCCACAGAAGCGTAGCCAAGAAATCCACATGAAAAGCGCTCGGGAAACTGAAAAGAAAGAACTTCTTAGCCACGTGAACCTCAGAGCAACTTTCGAATTCTTCAAATAAAAAGGTTTTTAATGGAATCAATTGAGTGATAACCGACTAATTAAAATTTTTCATGAGTTTCTAAAACGGATCCAAGGGTTTTTGAATAGTTTATTTCAGGATAAGATACAAGAAAATTTGGTGAATGAGTAAGGATAGAATCATCACAAGATGATATGAATAGTTAGAGAGCTCTTATCTAGGAGTAAAGAAGCTTTTTGTAATCAATAATAACGAGGATTCTGTAAGGTTCATTGAAAATTCTTATATACTGAATGTTGGTTGTTCGAGATAACCAATTTTTAGAATAAACCAAAACGAGTAAGTAATGATAAATAGGGTAATTTGATGAAAATATGATTCAAAAAATGAACAAATTTAAAAAAAATTATCGATTTATGGAAACTGTTCACGCGCTTCAAAACCTCGCCCGAACCAGAAACCCCATGAAAATTAAGATTCTTACTTGCATAACAACAGTTTACACACTACTCTGGTGGATGGATGTTTTCCCGAACCGTTTTTATGCCTTCTGCATTATCTGTAACACTATGTTCCAAGTCATCTTTTACGTTGGGACTACCAATCCAAATCGCGCTCAGTTTATGCTTGCCTTGCTGTTGGGAGGTATTCCTGGACTGCTGATGCTGTCTGTACCACATTATTCCGTTTTTGCCCTATGTGCTCACTTCATCTGCATCCATTTCGGTTTTGACGAACTCAATGGGAAACATATGCCCTACTTATTTGGTAGCAACACGATATGTTGGATTGTTAGCATGATTTATCATAACAACCCAACAGAGGATTTGAGCTTCAATCCTGGATTTCAGGTCTTAAACGGATTAATGGGTGAAAATAATTTCGTCTTCCAGATATTCTTGGGATTCGGAGTAAACTATCTATTGCTGAGTGTACTTGGGATAAACAAGTATATGGAAGCTCAGGACAGACATAAGTATGAATTGAAGCTTCAGCAACTCAATAAAGAACTCGAAAGCGCGAATACACAGCTTCAAAAGGCTAATAGAGAGCTACAAGAGGCACTCCAAGAGAAAGAGAACTTCATTCTTAGATTCTCTCATGAAATCCGCAACCCACTCAACAGTCTTCTAGGTAACGTTGAGTTGTGTTATGAGAACACAGCCGATCAAGAGTTGAAAACAATGCTACAAGATGCTAAAGTCAGTGGAGAAATCTTGTTGCAACTCTTGAATAACGTGCTCGATGCTGCGAAAATCACAGTAGGGAGACTTGAAGTTTCTGTCAGCACTCATAGTATTCGAGAATTCCTTGAGAAAGTGTGGGTGGTCTCCTCTGAGATTATTCGTAAAAAGAGGCTTTATGGTTGCTTGTCTGTCAATGTAGATGTGCCTGACTTGTTGGAGTTCGACCATCACAGAGTGATACAGATTCTGATTAATACGATTTCTAACGCGGCAAAGTTCACAGATGCTGGT
>ENA-UOTZ01001307-UOTZ01001307.1-compost-metagenome-genome-assembly--contig:-NODE-1307-length-17613-cov-10.388857_pt1 | contig 17613 bp, 9 predicted proteins | sample MGYA00238144_ERZ746983 | MGnify/ENA primary metagenome ERZ746983 (study PRJEB28759, sample SAMN06268863) | compost metagenome | isolation source: single cell | place: USA: California, Emeryville, Joint...
ATGTGAATAGAAAGATCAAAATTCAAGGGAAAGCTGAGTTCCCAAGCGATGAGGCTGTGGATGCAGACACTTTCTGGAAGAAGATAACCGATTTCGTAAACAACGACACGCTGCTTGGCTGTTCTCTTCCAGGTGGTGGAAGCGAGAGAGAGGCGCAATTAGTCATTGATGGAGAACCCACTGGTATTCTGAAAGGCCATGCTTATTCCATTCTTGATGTGTTGGAGATTCCGAATCCTGCCGCTCAGAACGATCATAAGTCCCATCGACTGTTGAGGTTAAGAAACCCTTGGGGTTTTACGGAATGGACAGGAGATTGGTCGGATGGGTCGCCGAAACTGATGAACAACATTGAGAGGATCAACGAATATATTAAAAAAGCTGCGCGTCGAGATGATGAATTTGAGCCTTTTGACCCCGAAGCAGATGACGGCACTTTCCTAATGAGCTATAAGGATTGGAGAGAGATTTACCAGACGCTATTCTGCTGCGTAAACTTCCCGGAGGAGTGGTCTGGAATCAGAATCTTCGATAAATGGACAGCAGAAACCGCTGGTGGTGTACCGAAAGGAGACGCCAAGTCTACAGAGTCTTGGAAGACGAACCCTCAATACAAAATCGAAGTTAAAGCCCAAAAATCAAAGAAAACTCAGATCTTTATCTCGTTGGCACAAAGAGATGGTAACTTTTTCGAATGTTTTTATTTTTAATTATGTGAATATAGGGAGACTCGTCAGAGGAAGCAAATTCCCATTTGTAGATAGCGGTCAAGTTTTCCCAGCCTGCTTTGTCCTGATGAAACTCAACCCCGGTGAAACCAAAGCGACTGCGTAAGCAATTGAATGGTATCTTTGCTATAACAAAGATCATTAGATTTGTTCAATCAAAGACTATAAAAGTTAGTCCGCTAACGGGCTATAGAGAAACCTCTGTTGATTGCGAGCTCGAAAACGGCAACTACGTGGTTATCCCAAGGTATTAAAATTCCCGTGCAATCTTTCGTAAATATTTCTTAAACTCGTAGCACTCAAGACGCAGGACAATTGGGAGATTTCTTCTTAAACATTTACTTCAGCTGCGCGAAGAATGAATTTGACGTCCAGAAGATCGGAGGTGAGACCAAATGGGAGTATATTATAGAGGAGGAAGAAGATGTTGATGTCAAATTCGACGATGAAATAAAAGTTTTCCTCAAAATGAAGTAATTTTCGTTGTTTTTGCTGAGTCTCATCTCCAATTTTTAATAGAATGAACAAGATGCTAGCCAGAAAATAGTCGGATGTGTTCAGAGTTATTGCTTTACCGTCATAAAACTTAATTGTTTATTCATTAATCAGCTTTCCTATGTAATTACAAATAGTTATTTCATTCATCCATTTCTAGTAAAACAATGTGTAAATACCTATATATCTCAACAAATTTCAGGTTTTTCAAGATTATTTTCTTATTAAAGGCTGGCTAAATTTGCTCGCTAAGGGAATCATTGTTGTTTTCTTGCATTAAAGAGTGTTTGTCATTCCACATTTCTTAAAGTGAAAAAATACAACGACATGCTAATCCATTCAAAAATAAAAAAATAGAAAAGTTTTCGTCAGAAAACTAAGCACTTGGCCGCTTTTTATAACCGTTGGTATGCCTAAGTAACTTAGCATACATTCCATTTGAAAGGTCAAGCAGATGGTTTCCCGATCTCTGCGTCCATAGGACTATTTCATTTCGATTTCGGAAGTATCATAGGGAAGCAACATCGCAGTCACGCTTGCAAGAGCGGTTACAACAGCAAAACCTATATAAGGTCCATATTCACTGTATTGAAGCAACATGCCGCAGACCCACGGCATGAGTATCGTCCCGGCCTTCCCAACCGCAGTTGCAGCGCCAACCCCGGTCGCTCGGAATTGCGTGGGGTACGCTTCCAGAGTCACCATGAAGTTGTAGAACCCGCAGACGTCGAGCACGATCTTCATCAGCGTGGTCCAAAGGATCATATTTATCCTCGACCTATCAAAATAAGCAATGATGCTAAAGATGCAGGTGAGTCCATAAAACACCAACATGGCTTTTTTACGTCCCCATAGCTTCTTATCGATAACGAAATACGCGATGACCACTGAGAGCGACTCTAAAGAGATACTGAGCGTCAAGCCTCCAAGATTGCTTTCAGATAAGTTGACATCCACTTCCTCATCGATTTCCAGCTTCTGGAATTCTCTTTTAGTAGCTTCATTCAGCATGTAAGGGAAGAATAAAGTCAGGCCATAATAAACGAAATTCGTGGCAAACCACGTGAACCAGATCACGAGGGTCAGGATTCGGTAGTTTTTCCCGAATAGTAACCCGATCCCTGGGGCTTTATCCTTGGATTTTGGTGCAGCAGTTTGAGTTTCCATCCATATTTTCAGCTGAGTCCTATGCTGCTCTGTAATGGAGGTGATATCCGACCTCCAAGCGTCTTCCGCTGATTTTTCGAGGATTCTGATGGCTTCGTCCAACTTACGGTGAAGTAGCAAGTACCTGACGGATTCGTCGAGGTAAAAGAAGCTTAATATGAATGATAAAACGCCCGGGAGAGTCGACCAGAGCGTTAGAAGGCGCCAGTTGCCTTGGTCAAGGGTCTCGAGGGTGAATAGCCCGACAAAACACACAAACAGCTGACCGACAAATAGCATCGCGTAACCCATTGTCATAACTCTGCCTCGTAAGCTTGGCGGCATTATTTCAAGCACGTAGGTGAAACCAATGGGAGAATAAAAACCGCAAACAAATGCCAAAAGGCAACGAGTGATTGCGTACATACCTATGTTCGTGCTGAAAGCGGAGATAATATTGAAGAGGACTATGAGAAAACAGTTAATAAACATCGGCATGCGTCTGCCAAACTTATCAGCGATTGGTCCTGCGCAATAAGCCCCTACGACCACAGCCACGAAAACGGCTGAAACGACAAGACTCTGAAGTTCTTCAGAGATTGCCCATTCTCTTGCGAGCATCACGACCGTCAATGAGAAAGTCATTATAACGCCTCCATCCATAATACCAATCATTCCAACGGTAAAAAATCGCTTTAAATGAAATCCTCCAAAGCCGATTTTCTCTAAGAAGTAATTTAGAGTGAAACTGTTTGCTTCGGAGGTCAGTGTGCCGTCCTCATCTATATCTATTAGGTTATTTGGTAGCATGAGCTCTTTGGGACTGGTCTGATTTTGAGAAGGGCCTGTCTGCATTTGGACAGGCGATTCGTACTGGCTTTTTTCGCCGTTCATTTCAAATTTGTCCAATATTGTGAATATAAATTTCGACTGTAGAAGCTGAATTAGATATTTTAGACATGCGTTGATAATTCAAAATTGTTTAAATTTTTGTCTCTGTAACGAAAACCCTTGGAGGTTTAACATCTGTCGGTTTTGCATATTCTCTTCTTGAATGTGTTATTCAGTAAATGTAGGAGTGGCATTTGTGTTTTTTTCGCCTATATCAGGCCTAGGGTTTTTTTCATAGGGTAATTCTGAGAATGCCCAAAACTCTATTTTAAAGAATGTTTTGTCATAGATAACCCTAAAGTGTGAGTCAATCCAAAGCAGCCCTATGTTTTTGCACTGTTCACCTGGAATCTCTATCATTTTCAAATAATCAGAGAGGGTACATGGAATATGTGATTATTTTGGCTATTTTAGATGAATCTGATTGATCTCTGGGAGTACGAGAAAAAAAAATGAAATAGTGGGATAATTCATTTCATCTTTGGGTTGGCTGTTCAAACTAATCAGGTCTAAATACCAATTATGCTTGTGAGAGATTAATTAGCCGATATAGCTCAGCTGGGAGAGCATAAGACTGAAGATCTTAGGGTCCCCGGTTCAATCCCGGGTGTCGGCATTTTTTATTGTTCAATTGTTATTTTTTATCAATATCTAAAATAAAGCGTCACAAATAAATACCATGCAATGCTGATCATGAGAAAAAAAATTCGACAATCAAATCTACAGTTTTTGTTCTTTTATTGAAATAAAGAGTAATTTTGATAACTCCATTTGAAGGCTGGTTGAAATGGCAAAGAATTGATCTCATAACAGATTATTTCTGATCATTCCAGGGGCTTTTCTAATTTATCAAATTTAACTTTGCTCTGTGTAATGAGCCTCGTCTCATTTTCGAAATAACATAATTTTCCTTCAGGAAAAACGACCCAAACTTTTGCAAATAGTCGCAGTTTTCATAATTAACCAACGAAGTACCCTTCCTCATATTTAAAGGATACCAACGCTCCACTTTTTGAAAAAACTTGCCTCATTTAGACAATATATTGACAATAAACTCAATCTGATAGTTTTTATTAATATTCAGAAAATTGAACTACTTAAAACTAAATGGGAAGGTGTCTAAGCAAATGCCTTGGCAAAGAAGACGAACCAAAACCTGAGCCTCAGCAGTATCCTGCAGGTACTTACTTATTTGAAATTCTGATCATTAACCATAGAGATTAGGACGGATAAGCCAGGAATCGCATTATAACAAATCCGTTTCATCAATTCAAATGGAAACTTTTGACGCAAACACCTCCAGTCAAGATCAGCCTCAAAATACCGAAGTACCACTTATCGACGGCGTACCTAGCGACGATAAGAAATGGAGTGAGATATCTCCATCCCAAGAAGAGGCCAAAATAGATCAAAGCGCTCCCACCGACACGACACAAACAGAGTCTCCTTCTGAGATCATCACTAGCCCTGTAAAAGTTTCTGAGAGCGATCAAAACACTCAGACTAATGGGTCGGCCGCCGTAGAGATTGACCTTGGAGTTGCAGGTAGTGTTAAACTGTCTCAGTATTGTCTGACCGTTCATATTTAGCAAGAGAAAATCGAGGCATGTCACAACAGATGGAAACAGTTGATCTTCTTGGTAAGTCCCAATTGCATTTCCCATTGTAAGCGTTTTCTAAAGATGATGAAGAGAAAAAGCGAAGTCTAAGCATGGTTGCGACTGACAGTTCACCAAAACGAAGCAGCATTACTCCAACAGCTCGTCCAAACTCCCAAGATCCAAAGCCATTAATCCTCCAATCCGTTGACGAAAGCGATGAGCTTCACCATAAATTTATTCAACAAAGCCACGATGCATTGGCCAAAGTACTCGAGACAAACAACTCTGAATACTCAGAGGATTACGAAAAAATCTATGAGGAGAAAAAGGAAGATCATAAGCTTAAGATCTACCTCTCTAGCTACATGACTCCTGAGAAAAACCGTGTGAATAAAGTCCGCGCTGAGTGGTACGTCCCGGTCACACCAGAGCAATTCATTGGATTCATGAATAACGTTGAAGAGCAATGGAAAGTTGATGATGGAACCATGGAAAAGTTTTATCCTGTGTCGATTATGAATGCTGAGGAAGAATCCGGTTATGTAGTATATTATTTATCTTACAAGAAGCAGATGGTCGCAAGTGCAAGAGACATGATCTATATCAAGCACTATAAGAAGTTAGATGATGATACCTACGCTGATGCGTCTGTCTCTGTCGAGCATCCAGATTTCCCAGAGGTGAAAAATTACGTGAGATGCGAATTCAAGGCGGGAGGAAACATCATTAAGCTAGTTTCTGGCAAGGAGGATGGAAAGCCAGTGTCGTTCATTAGAATGTCCTCTGAATCTGATTTCAAAACAAACGTTCCATTGTTCATGGCGAAATCTTTCACGAATTCTTCCCTGAAAGGATATATCGAGAGATGCATCAAGAGTCTAAAGACGCTCCATCCTCATCAAGCATAAGTGAGATGTAGAGGAATAGTTTGTTCAAGATTTTTTCAAGGGGTTGTTCTTTGTATTTTGATTTCTATGTGGTAGTCAGCTAATTATTAATGACTAGCAGAAAGTAGGTGGCGCTTCTCTATAAAACTATATATTGAAAAACCCTCTCCAAGTCAGAATCAATGCGCAAAAATACAATTTTGATAACGGTAAGTCAGGTAGATATTGAATTGTATTTGTTGAAATAGTTTAATCTGGGAAAGTGTATTACCAAAGAAAGCTACTAGACGATGTTATACTTAGATGGAGTGATGTATGCGTGATTCTTGAAACCACTAATCTTCAGTATTTTTGAACATTGGATAAAATCTAATATAATTGAATCAAGGATTATCTCCTTAAGGATTTAAAAAAGAATAGCTTCCTACTTTGACTCGATTTTTCTAGACATGTGTCATATCGAGGTATTGTTAAACTTATTAACTATAGTGAGTTTTACTATTTTTTGAAAAAGGCTTTGAAGAAAAGCTCTAAATCCAATAAGGCAAGGAGCACATCATTTATTCGTATCCCCTAACTTATTAATTATGTGTTATCTTCCGAATTATTCACAATAGTGTCAGTTTAAACCATTACTTAACGTTTGTCTTTTAATTAATATGCTGTGTCAAATTATGAATACCTTGGATACTAAGAGAATAAACAGTAGAAGAGAAACTGCGCAAAGGTGGCCCTGCTGCAGAGAAGAAAACGCAAGAATTTATTCTATCTCTTCCACTGTTAAATTCTCTCTCATTTGAATTTATCAATCATTTTAAATTTATAAATTCTAAATTTCAAAAGTTGATAAAAAAAATGTGTGCTCTTCATTAACAAATTGCATAAGAAAAATATTACCTTGCTATATTTTGTTCTCACACTAGTGGTCTTGGGAAATAATTGAAAAACTTCTGTAAGAGAGGTCATAATTCATTTTCTCACTTAGCTTTTATGAAACCCCTAAATAAATGTATATACTTCTCATTCACTTATTTCGAATACTTCATCTTTTCTTTTTGGTAAACTTGAGTTAATATGAATAAATCAATCTCTTAAATCTTATATAACCAACTTCTATCGTTTCAATCGTTTCTCTGCTGAACGTAGCTCCCCATCTTTCAAATCCTCTCACTTATGCGCAACCGTTTTATTCGTAGGTTCTGGAGAGATTTGGTTATCAAAGTTGTCGTTCTGAGCAGCGTCCAATCCAATAATTTTATTAATCTCCTCCTGGAAGTTCGGATCCATATCAATATATTTCGACAGTTTTCTAAGAGAAAATTACAAAAATTGTATCTTTTTCATTGTTTTACTTGTAGCCCTTGGTATGAATAGCTTTAAGTTCCCTGGCAATCGGACTAATATCACAAATTCTCAATCATCTCAATGAATCAGGTCATTTTTACCTTAGTGCCGCTTTCTTTTGATCAGGAGAGCCTGCCATTTGCTGTGGCATTTGCTGTTGCTGCTGCTGTTCAAGCTCCGCCGCTTCAATTCTCTGCTGCAAAGCCTTTTCTGTCTCATTCAACGGCCGGATATACTTGCTAATTTCCGTTATGGCAAAGCCGATACGCTCTCTTTCAATCTTTGCTTGCTGAGCTGCCTCTCTAAACACAAGAAATCATTACATCCCTTCTTTCTAAGAGACTTACAATCTAGCTTTCTGCACGATCTCTCTTTGCGCCCTCAACAGCTTGAGTCTCTCCGCGTTCAGTCTCTCTTTCTCAAGGATTCTTTCCTGCTCATATTCCTACGATAGCAATTCCAGTTATCTATGTGTAGATAGATGGATTGGTATACGATAATTCTTTTCTTTCGGATATAATTCTCTTGAGTGTCCAGCATTTTCAGTCTTCTGAGCTCCTGTCTCTTTCTGAACTCATTTTCCTCCTCATTCTTAATGAAAAACATCAATCAGTCAACATCAACACAATTAGTACCTTCTGCTCTTCGACTCGCTTCTTTGCGTCGACAAGTTTCTGCTCCAAATTGCTGATCTTCTCTTTCTGAGACATCCTGACGCTGCGAGCATTCTCCGCGAACTGCGCGTTTCTTTCCTTGATCTTCTTCACCTTCTCCTTGTACATCTGCTCTCTTTTCTTCTCAAACTCCATGTTTCTCTGCTCTTTGTCCTTGACCTTATGCACCATGCTGCTGACGAAGTCTTCCTCCTTCACCACGCGTTCTTGCTTGATCGCCTCCACTTTCTGATTGAGTTTCTCAATGTGCTCATGGATTCTCTCGATCTTTGACTGCAGGTTCAGTTCAACCTTCTCTTGAGACTCAGCCACTAAAAACCCATCAACAATGAAACTAGACCGCGGCTTACTTCTGTCATCAAGCTTCTGCTTCACCTGATTAATATGGTTTTCAAGGTCCTGCTGATGCTTTTCTCTGATTAGCTCCGCTCTGATCTTTTTCTCCTGCATTCGCTGGTCAAGCTCCTGGATCTGTCTCAGACGCGCTTCGCGTTCTTGTTCCAATTTGCGTTGTCTAGCAAGATTTATTGTGGATTAAGTTAAGGCTTAGTACTTCTCTTCCAGTCTCTGTTTCATTGAATTTTCTTGCTGAATTCTCAGTTCTTCGACCGTTCCCTCTCGGCTTCTGATGCTGCTCATCTTCTCTTCAGCTCTCTTGCGGTTTTCTTCTCTCATTTTAATCTTGAGGATTTTATTCTGCTTTTCTTGTTCCTCTTTCTTCTTCATACGCTCTTGGATATCAGCAACCATTTTTATTCTTTTCAAGTCATCGCTGTATTTTTTTAATGCTTCTCTCTATGGTTTTAACAGGTTTAATAAATTATTAAACCAAAGGAGTAGTGGGTTACCTGCTTTAACTTCTTCGTAGCGTTGAATTTATCGATTTCTTGCGAAAGTTGCATGTCAAAAACCTTGGTCTCGGCATCGTCGTCTATAGTCAAGTTGAGGTCTCTGGTAGTTTTGATTTGAGGAGTGTCATGGCTGGTTCTGAGGTAGGACACTGTCTTGTTGTAATTAGCAAGAAAGCGAGGAGATATCCTGGTGAAATGATGAGTGACGAGTGGAATGATGCTGATTTCTTACGGCAATGTGCTTTCAAGAGTAGGGGATCTCATCCGCGAGTGAGACATGTTTGTGGAACCCATATTCCCGCTGGCGTTCAAAGCATTCAAATTGGTGACTGATCCCAGCTGCACTAGGGTAGGGCTCTTTAGTTCATGCCTGATTTGAGGTTGTGAGGCAGTGTGATCGATGGTAGTAGCTCCTGCTTGCGCCAAACCTAACTTTCTTTTATGCTTGACTAAAAGGGATGAAAAAATTGTGAGCTATGCGAGTCAGTGCCTCCTTACTTATTTCCCTTCGTTTTTGCATCACGTCCCTCAGCATTTCTTGTGAGGAAAAGTTAAATTGTTGCGATTGTTATACAATATTACGATTATGTCTGACAATGTAGTGATTATAGCGTAATTGTGCGATTTCTTCGTCAGGAGCGTCCTCAGCGAATGTCTCAGGGGCCCTATGAACAGGATATTAGTCTCATGGCTGAGGAGCAAGAGTACTTTGAGTGAAGTTCCTGAGGGAGGATTCCCAGCTCGCGGCAAGCCTCCATCGTTCTAGGCGAATCCGGATTGAGTCCAAAAGCGGTTTTGGACATCGCACGCTTATTGAACCTTCCACCTGATGAGGAGGTCTGAGATTTGTCGTCAAGAGCGATTGACATTTGCTGTTTATTATGCAAAATCTGTTTTAATTTATATAAGAGGTGGACTGTACACAAATTCGTCACGAGTATTTTATCACGAAAGAACTCTTGTATAAATGCGTACACACAATTTTTTCCAAGGTAAAGCGAAGGCTCAACCAGCTAAGATGTTTACAGGAAAGCGGTTATGTTTAAAACGAAAAAGATTACTGAAATATAATTGTAATCATGCATATACAAATTTGGGAAATATTGGATTAAAGCATCTCGAATTAAGTTCTCGATAGATCTGAATGAGGCTTCAATCGGTAAGTAATACTTTCCTTTGCCAATGAGTCAGACAGTCAAATCAGCAGAAGGCGAAGATTTTCAAAAAGAAGAAAGACCGCACAATCCTGATTCAAAGCTGATGAGAGAAACCGGTAATCTAGATTGGATTAAATGGGATTTCTAAGTTCTCCGAGGAACTAAAAAACCATTAATTAATTAAATAATTGCGCTCACATTTCCATGAGCAAATATTCTTCCAATAAGTAAGAGATAAAAAGATTAAAACTTCTTGAAAGAATTATAGTTTATTTTGAAAAATTATTGCAGACTAAAATAGTTGGGAAAAAACACAGAGAGAAATAAAAATGTGGTATGAAACTGGAGTGTCTCTTGAAAGCGCATGAAGAACTTTCTCGTAGAAAATTGAGAGAAGATAAGTTTGAAATTGAGAAAATTCTTCGATTTGTGTCGACTCTATCTAACTGTCACTAGCAGAAAACTCAGTGATGAGAAATTCTGTTCAATCCAATTCGTTGATTTTGAATCTATGAAGGTAAAGTGCTTTCCCACAATCTTCTCCCCAGATACTCATCCATAGTTCCCTTGAAATTATTGTGACAAATTGAACACAGAAAGAGCCGCATAAGCGGAATCATCTCAAAGAAAAACATTTATTAACCAAGAAGTATCGATATCTTGCTCCTATCTGTCCCTAGTTTGAAAAAAATAAATGGATTGGTTTCTTGGTTGGAAAATTTTTTAGTTTTAGATGACATAATTGAACCTATCCCTTCAAAAATATGAGCTATTCTCTCAAAAAGTAATTTCTCCGGGAAATCCTTGGCAGTGGGTGAAGTCTTTAGAAATTAGCTCTTAAAATAGAAATATTCATTAAAGATAGGAGTGCTCCCAATGCTATCACTTTGCTCCTCAAATAAAAACTTCAACCTCTCAGCTACAACTCAATTTAGGGTAGGAGATCGAACATTCAATCAACCTATTAAATGCAATCTAAGATTATCAATGATTCATTGAGAACTGCAACTGTTACTATTGTTTTGGAGTTATTTTGTTCAGAACTCTATATAACTTACGAATCAATGAGTTTACTGAGGAAAGGCTTGTCAATTTGCCAATTTGTGGACAGCTTATCGTTAGTTACCTACAATCAAACAGCTAGCTAATAAAATTTAGAGTTCGGAGTTATTAATCAGAGAGTGTACCGTTATTATTGGATAGGAAAAACAAGAAGCCAAATAAATGAACTCAGCCAAACGAAATTGCTCTTAATTGATCTATTCAAGAGAAATGCACGTGTTTGACTTCGTTAGGAGTTCCTATAAGTCAATTACTTCAAAAAATTGAGTCATTTTCAAACCGATCTGAAGGAAAGTTTAACACTTTGATATTCGTTTTTATTTATTTAAAAGTAACCGATTAATAACAGAAAGCCATAAGACCGACAATCTTTCCTATGAAACATCAATCCAGGTTTGAATATAATCAAATTTCCAAATATTTATCGACACGCACACAAGAGTGTCACAACCGCGCTGCTATTTTTCAACTATTAGAATGAAATCAGTCAATTTAATCTTAATGCTTATTGCACTTCTGGCAGTAGGCGCTTTCACGACAAATACCAAAGTTCACAGTCAAATGGCACTTTCTGACGATAACGGAGAAACAACGTTATTGACGACGAATGGAGAAGAAATCACTGAAGATGGTGAAGATTATGATCAATGTGAGTTTCCAGTGATAGTCAATGAGACAGATCCTAACTGTCAGAACATTGATGAATTGATCACTGTGGTAACTGATGAAATCACTGCTCTTGGTGAGGCCAAGATCGTCGCAGAGCACAATATTCAGTTACTCAGAGAATCATATGAGTTTATCAGATCAGCTTGTATGGATGGTCCTAATGGTATTGTTGGAAACTTCTCACTAGTCGTGCCGCCAACAACAACCTCATTGCTCGAGGTTAATAATCGCAGATTCTCCAGGTTTAATCGCAACGCAAAAAATTACGTGTCCACAGATCTACTTGAAGCGAGAGCCAATAAAGCTTTCAGTTTGAGTCTTGAACTGATTGAAGATGCTCCTCATTGTTCAGAAGAAGAAAGACAAGAAAGATGCGACAGCTACCTCCGAGAGACTAATGAAACCTTGAGTGCCTTTGAGGAATTTTCAGCAGAAATCACAACAAAGACAACCTTTTTGATTGAAAGGAAAACAATCCTTATTCAATGGAGACAAGACAACTATGACTTCTGTCAATGTAATGACAGTTCCACCTACACACATGCAAAATGTTGTGGTATTCTGCCATTCTCCTCGACAACTGAATGTTCTTGCTATTATGATCCTACACAAGACATATGCTGTACACTTCCAGCTTATGAAAATAGCACACTCTGTCAGTGTAAAAGTGAATTCGATGCTACATCCTGCTGTCCTCTTACACAATACAGCTCCCTTCCAGAATGTACTTGCAGAACAGAATTCTCCATTGATAAGTGTTGTGATAATGTACAAGGCTTCGAAAATGATATTAGATGTCAATGTGAGGAAGCCTTCCAAGTCCCATCATGTTGTCATGATGGTATTTCTGAGCATGAAAACGATAAGAGATGCCAATGCTATTATGATTTCACTGAAGACTGCTGCACCATCGAACCTGAACATCCAAAATGCAAATGTGAGTTCAGCTGGAATACTGCCTACTGTTGTGCGACTCAGCAGTATGGCTCATCAGCAAGATGCCAGTGTCGAGACAACTTCACTGAAAATCCTTGCTGTAAATGGGAGGAATATCAGCAAAACATTGAATGTCAATGTAACAAGAATTTTGACGAGAATTTCTGCTGCGGATTACCTAAGTACGAAAATAACACATACTGTCAATGTCGAAGCAACTTCACGACATCCTGCTGCTCGCTTGATGAATACGAAGGTTATCCTGAATGTGTTTGCCAAACCTCTTTTACTCCTGCCACATGCTGCCAGTATTCGGATTTCCAAACGAGAAAAGAGTGCCAATGCCGCAATCAAAACTCTTCAACATCACCCTTGGACTGCTGTGATCAAGATATCTTTTCTACCGATCACGAGTGTATTTGCCGCAATCAAACTCAGCCTTTCGGCCTTGAAAATTGCTGTGACCACACTAAATTCAACACAACAAAAGAATGTCTCTGCAGTCAGCAAAATACTCCTACTGGAGAGCTGAACTGTTGTGAGTTCGCTCCCTTCAATACTTCTGAAGAATATGCCAAAGAATGTGCTTGTGCAAGTCAGTTAGTCCCAATCGATGATTCAGTGACTCCAGCATCAAATTGCTGTGAATTCGATTGGTTCAAAGACACCATTCGCTGCAAATGTCATAGTAATAGTGAACTCTTCGATACCGTGGCTTGCTGTCCTTTCCCAGAGTTCACCAACACTTCTCAATGTGATTGCTATAGACAAACTGACAATCCTTTGTCACCAAAGGACTGTTGTGCTGATCAAAGATGGTCCACTGATGACAGATGTGCTTGTTACAACCAAACAAATCAAACTGAGATTGATCGTCAGTGCTGTGCTATCGAAGATGATGATGACAGACACGATTGCTTCTGTTCAAATCAGCAGAATTCAAGTTCTCCTTATCTCTGTTGTGATACAAAATACTTCGATCAAACTGACGATTGTATCTGTCAGACACAACAAACTCCTCTTGAGAATGGACACAATTGCTGTGCCTATCCTCAATTCTCTTCACAATTAGAATGTGTTTGTCTCACCAACTTCAATCCTGCTGATTGCTGTGGTCTTCCAGACTATTCTGATGACAAAGATCTCTGCCCACCTCCTAATCCTTGTGATAATCAGACAGATCCTCTTTATCCTATCAACTGCTGTAACGAAGAAAGATTTACCTCTTCCCATGAATGTCTGTGTCTTTCCGTTGACGCTCCAGTCACAGCTGCTGTTAATTGCTGTAATACATCACAATGGGAGAATAACATTCGCTGTCTCTGTGACAAGCAGGACAATGGACTCTCTCCTCATTACTGTTGTGACCAACCTCAATTCGAAGGCTCTTATGAGTGTATGTGTGATGCTCAAACCGTCGGAATCGACTATCACTACTTACCACCACGTGACTGCTGTAACACTACTAAATTCAAAGATAGTCTTGATTGTTTATGTGCGAAACAAGAGGGTTCATTGTTAGAGCCTGAAGACTGCTGTAGTCTTCCACAGTATTATAGTGAGCCTGAATGCATCTGCAGCAGACAAACAGAAGCAAAACATCCACACGATTGCTGTGCTTATTTCCCATTTAACACTTATGCTGAGTGCATTTGTACCGAAGAAAATTACAAATCTCATCTTGATACCTGCTGCTCGCTCTCCAGATTCGCTACCACTCTCGAGTGTAAATGTGAAAAACAAAGCCAATCTCTTACTCCTCTTGATTGCTGCTCAGCAGTCAAATTCGCTAATGATCTCGAATGTGCTTGCAGAGCCAACTTTACAACTGACAAATGCTGTGGCTTATATCCAAATGACGACAGATGTCAATGTGCTAGACTGTTCACTGTTCCAAAGTGTTGCGTTTACGATCCTAGCAATGCACTCTGTGAGAACATCACCAACTGTTACACCAATGACACGTACCCTATCGAAGTCGAAGAAGTTACTGAACACACTTTCACTGATGATGCTATTATCTTGGATCGTGGTCTCATCTTCTTCAATCCACTGATGAGTTCCAATTCTACCACAATCAAGATCCTCAAATACCCTCTTAATGGTGAGGATGTTGATCCTGTTCAAATCAACACTGCTGCTCTAACAGAAAATGGAGCACATGTTGACTGTGAGTTGTGCCACATTTATTCTCCTGTGCTTCCATGGAATGGAACTTTCTCTATTAATCTTCTTATCTCTTCCACCCAGCAAGGCGGTTCACCATTCACTGTTTATTCAACAGCACACTTCGCTATTACTGCGCAAGTCACTGCCAGTAGCATTATCTACGAAGTTGAAGACACAAGAGGCTCTGCTGCTACTGTCAACGTCACCTTGGCCTCGCCTTCTGCTGAATGGTGGAGTTCTTTAGAAGGAAGCGATCGCTCAAGCTTCTTCGACCAATACATTCCACAAAAAGTCGAACTCGCTTTCCAAGGCATCGATTGCTGGTTGAACATCATCAGCGTCAATGACCAAATTTTCCGATCAGGAGTCTGGGCATGCCTCAAACCACAAACACACGATATCTCAGGTGTTGCTTCAAATGACATCAAAGTTCGTAACCATTTTGGTGCTTTTAGACTCGGATATAACATCTTCACCAATCAACTAACTCCTGAAGACGCAATGCTCATCTCTAACGCCTATATGGTTGCTGGTACAAAATCTCCAGGCGTTCTGAGACGTCAAGTGATCGTGCCTGCTCCTCAATTCTCTGCAAACCTTAGCACGGGCAACGAAAGCCGCAGCGGATTGTGTGAAGTTGCATGGGATTGGGGAAGAGTTTCTATCCTTCCAGCTGCTGACGGTATTCTAACCATCGCTGCTCCAGGCGTAGGAACATCAGAGTGCGGATACGTACCAAACGAGCTTTCTGCCCAATTCGGCATCATCGGTGCTGCTTTCCTTCATTCATTCGGATATATCCCAGAGTATCAACTCTGCGGTACTGTCGAGCAATCAAGCGAGGATCTATTCACCAAGACTCACGTTTGCGACGTAAACTGCGGTAGTACGGGTCTTAACGCAACTGACATCCTTGTTGAGGGGTCGTTGGGTCTTTCCGATTTAATTTCAATCGCAACGAACTTCGAAGACTACAACCCGACTCTCGCTCTCGCTCAAAATGGATCTTTCTCAGGAGCCATTTACCTCGTTGCTGATAAAAGCGCAGGAATACGTACTGTTATACCTCTTACTGGTGATCACACCGATTTTTCGGGAGTTGAATTCGCATTCACGCTGGATGTCGTTTCCTTCCCATACATTGTCTATGATGCTGCTCACGCCGATGTCACGGCTGAACTTGTCTTCAATGTCAGAGTCTTAGGTCAGAAAACGATCAGCGTCGTCTTTTTGATCAAGAGAAATGGTAAATCATTTACTATTAGACTTTTCATTCTAATTTTTTTTAATTTCTAGATGAAACCGGTAATTTCGATATCGTGAAGAAGTTACAAGGAGGAGTTAGAACCCACCATTCAGAAGACGATGAACTGACCAATGTCACGTCGCTAGAATACAAAGGCAGTATCATCTATGATTGGGAAGATTCACGAACGTTCAATGCAACTGTTGCTGATAATATAACCGGAAATACTGGCGATAGCGCCAATTCAAGTGGAAACTATTTCGACCAAGCGAGTACAGAGTTCGAGGTTTCATTCCAGACGGCTCTTGCTTACGGACCGACGCATGGCTATTTCCAGCCAGAATTCACTGCTGATAGAAGCGCTGTCTTCAAAATCAGCCAATTTACTATGACGTTCTCTGGTGTTGTTCCACCAAATCCATTACCAGAAACCTCAGTCAATGTGACATTGAACATTACAGAAGAAATCATTGAGAGTGGCGAAACCTCTGTTATTGTGAGCTTGAACATCACGGAAGAGGTCATTGAAGAAGAAGAAACTCCAGTTTACGCCGTCACGACGATAATCGCAGAAGAAGAAGTTTCAGAAGCCACTACATTCACTAGCACTTCCACTGCCACAACAACTGTGACAGTCACTCCAACTAGTTCTACTGCAACTTTGATTATCTCTGAAGAGGAAGAGGAAGTCATTTATAGTGTAACGACTGTGAATGCAGAAGAAGAAAGCCCGGAGAATGCCACTCCTACGAGTACTACTAGTACCAGTACATCATCAGCAACAACCACTTCTACTGCTACTGTGCCAGTGGAAGAAGAAGAGGAAGAAACTGTTTATACAACCACAATGATTCATGATGATGAAGAAGAAGCTATTACTCCTTAAAGAAGGCATAAAATATGTAAAGTAGCTACTATACATCATTTAGAGCCTTCGGGCCAGAGGAAAATAGTTATTCTTGAAGGTTCATTTTTCTATTCATTACTAAACCAAAAAAAAAAAATGTTAGTGATTATTGTATTTTGACTATAATAAGTTTGCGCTGTTTATTGTCATTAAGTATTCATTTTGTGACCTTGTATTTGTTTCTCTGACAGCAAATCAGTTATTCTCAATACATTTTTTCAATTTTAAAGTTTTTTCCCGATAGAATTTTTAAGAGCACATCTATACTCGAGAGTGAGGAAGATGAAGGAGTTCAGAAGCTCGCCACTTTTCCTCTATCAATTAGTTTGAGGTTCATCATGAGTAATCTACTTAAAACGCCGATGAAGAAAGAAAATGTCTTAAAATGAATTATTGAAATGAGATTAATAATCAATTCAGTTTGAAACAGCTCCACATTCCTCAGATGATGCTGAGGTATCATTGTGACTCATGGCGAGCGTTAATGATCATTCTCTACTCAAAATATTGCCTCAGAGAACTTGATATTAGCTGGCCGTTATTAATTTAGAATTTTATTTATTTATCGTTTTTGTGGGATAGCAATTCACCGGAAAGCCGAATAAAATATGCTGACTGAGAATAGAATGGAGAAAGCACTCAACATTGAGCCAATTCACTTTTTCTTGTGAATTCTGAAGGTAAGGGTGCACAGATGGCTGCTAGCCACAATATCGAAAAGATTTGAGTTGGAATTTGAAATCAACATTGAGAGTGAGAAAATAATATTTCTCTATTCGTTTTTATTTATTTAAAAGTAACCGATTAATAACAGAAAGCCATAAGACCGACAATCTTTCCTATGAAACAT
>ENA-UOTZ01001308-UOTZ01001308.1-compost-metagenome-genome-assembly--contig:-NODE-1308-length-17611-cov-7.784020_pt1 | contig 17611 bp, 11 predicted proteins | sample MGYA00238144_ERZ746983 | MGnify/ENA primary metagenome ERZ746983 (study PRJEB28759, sample SAMN06268863) | compost metagenome | isolation source: single cell | place: USA: California, Emeryville, Joint...
TATATATATGGTATTGTTGGATATTTTATTACATCTATCACTCTCCAACACGAGAGCTAAGTTATGATGATTTCCGCAAGAACAGCCGTGTAGTATCATGTCAATTGAGAGAGAGAGAATTTTAAATCAAGATATCAATTAATGATCAAGTTAAGTTAAAGCCAAATAACTAGTGAAAATATAGTGACATTAATTGTATATCAATATTTCGTGAGCTGTTAATTTTTCTGTATTCGAAAATAACATTTGATAGAGAATCTTTCTCGAAAAATTTGCTACGATGAAGCCAACTCATCAAACATTATGTGAATTGGGTTCTAAAGCTCTTTATACATTTTAGGAGTAGTAAGTGCTTCCATCGTGCCAGTTTTAAGTGTTCCTCAAGCATTTTGAATATTCAAAAAAGGGTGGGTATCTGTCTACATTCGAATCTGATATTTTTCTAAAATAATAATACTAAGCGGCTATCAGAATGATCTGCCACACAGTATTCTCAAAAAGAAGTTCCCAAATAGAGAAAAATAATAAATTTTTATAGCGAAATGACGAATTTTTTTCATAATATTAACCACGCAAAATTATCAAAGGCATTTTTCAAGTCACAAATCACATCAAAATAAAGAATCCAAGGCTTTGAGCGTGAGGAACAAATCAGTTTGAAGCGTTAATGTCGTCGTCATTCTTACCCTCAGGCTTCTTCTTAATATGCCACGGAAGCTCTTTGAGTATCTCCGGATAGCTGCGACTTGATTAGTCTCAATTCTCTGCAGAGTCTTTCGAGGGTAACTGCGGTGACAGTGAGGAACACCAGTATTCCAACATAGACAACTAAGTATGGCACGACGTAAGAGTAATAGAAAAGCCCACTCAATCCAGTGTATATAATTATGGAAACAACGTAAAGTCCGAGGACCATGTTCATCTTTTCTCCTTGTTTGAAGTAAAAGACACAGAAGGCATATTTATGAATCACTATGAAGGCGATAGGAATGAAATTAAGAACAACGACGACAAGGAAGCCTGCGACACCTATGAAACACCAGTTATGTCCAAAGCAGCGGTTGTTAAATATCAGCACGTATGCGATGAATAGAGCTAGCAGCCCATAAGGAATCATCATCAATGCATGGTACACGTAATGGATGGCAAATATGATCTCATAGCTTTTTATTTTGTTCTCAAGTTCCTGACACTTGCTGACAAGAGCTGGATTTTGTGGCTGCTGAACAGCTACTATAGAAGGGTCTGTGTAGTGCCCATTTACACCATAACTAATTGGATTCGGAAATTGCTGGCCACCTTGCTCATTATCCTGATAATGCGAGTATTGTGGGTGTGTCGGATGTACTTGAGTGGTCAGAAGTGGATATTGTATAGGCTTATGCTGTTCCTGTTCCATTGAGCAACTTTGAAAATGAAAAACCGGAATTAACTTTAATTTATTTATACTCACGTGTATGTGTAAAATGAAATAGAAACGAGCTTGAGTAAATTAATTCACTCATGAGGCAGAAATTAAATGAAGAAACAAACAATACGATTGATGAACTGCTTTCTTGTTGTGTGCGTGTGTATGTTCAAAGATGGGAGCCCTAACACCCTGGAGGAACTATAGTAAGAGGAGACACCAAAAAGTTTATGAAAATGAGCTGTCATTATCTAAAAACATTTCACATGTTGATAGAGTACACTTATTTTGAATAAAATTCTCTCAAAACCACTTTTGCTTGTTCATACTTCAGCAACGTTTCACATTCGATCACATTTGCTGATACCTTCCTAGTATTTCTCGAAGTTAAAGAGTAAAAGCCAAGAATATCAATCAATCACACAACGTTCAGTAGTTAGTAGCTTCTGAAAAAAATAACGTGATAGGCTGGATCAAATTCCAAGCTAAAATACCTTGAGAGCCGAAGTTTGCAAAAGTCGATGCCATAGAAACTAATTTTAATTCTTTATTATTTCAAAACAGCTTTTCTCTGTGATTTTACTACCAAGCAGAAATTGATCTCTCTCGTGAAAATTGAAAGATAACTCATCGGATGTCACGAGCTACTCTTATCAGTTAGTAGTATTTTTTTTTCGGAATACAAATTTCCAAATTTAACTTTTTGATTTCGCATGATCTTGTAGTTAGTTGCATAACATACATCACTCTATTGATTGGGATACGAAGCTGACAACTAACCAAGTCTAGACCTAAGTTATTACTTCCACAAGGAATGCCATTTAGTATCACGAAGATAAACATTTTGTAAAAAGTTAGTTTAATAATAAGATACTCAATTTTTCTATAGAATAGATTAACTGTCAACGAGAGGGTACAAGAAACAATATAAAATAAATTTGAAGGTCATTTTATTGCCTAGGCTCTTCTTAGAACTTGATGGAGATTCTTTGAGTCTCTTCGCCTAGCTGAGCCTTGGTCCACAACAATTCATGATAGAGCCTACTGAGTTTGGATGCTGTATAAGCCAGGAAACTCAGAACTCCAGCAAGACCAATCAAGGAAAGTGATAATAGAGGAATAAAAAAGTAAAATACAGCTACAAAGATGAGTAGCCATATGGGACAAATATAAGCACTAAACATGAAGTTCATATTCTCTCCGTGCTTGTAGTAAAAAGTTCTGAAGCCATACAGATGAATCCAGAAGATGCTCACAAGAATGAGCAGGAAAACAATGACAAGGCAAGCACCTTGGATGCCTTCGAGACAGAAACCATGTCCAAAGCAGCGACTCTCGTTTGTAAACATCCATGTATATAGAATCCAGAGAATGAAATATCCATAGAGAACCATCATGAATCTATGGTACACGAAATGGATAACATACATCCAGCGATAAGTCTTAATAGTGTTTTCAAGGTCTCGACATTTAATGACAAGGTCTTGGTTTTGATGATCGCCTTGAGCGTTCTTATCGTAATTTGAATATTGTGGGTGTGTCGGATGGGCCTGAGGAGACAAAATAGGGGATCGATTTGTCTTTTCGTGTTCCATTGATCAGCAGCAATGAATGATTGAGAGCAAAGAACGAGGTTTCAGTAACTTTCAAAACCACATAACATTAAATTGAGATTGAGTTCAATTAAATTAAATTAACTCATGAATATGAACTGAAGTCAATTTGTATAAATATTTTATGAATAGCTTGTTTTGGGATTTCTATATGGTATCTGATATAGTTCTCTTTGAGCAGATATGGCACTCTGCTACGAGACTTTATTCAACTAAATAATTGATGCTATTCATACGCGTAGGAAAACCAATTACATCTTAGTGATATTCGAATAGGCATCTACTCAAGTTTTCTGTGTTTCCCGAAATTAGGGCTACTTTCTTCATTTAGAATTTATATTCTCTAAAAAAATACTGAGACGCTTTCAGACAAATCTCTCAAGCAGTATTCCGAAGAGATAAGGGTGCAACATAGAGAAATTATAATTTTTTTATGGTGGAATAACGATGGCATTTTCATAGAATCAACTTAGCAAAATTATAAATTGCTTATCTTATTAATCTCAGTACAATGAAAAACTACATACTCTCAGATGTGAAGCAGAAAATCCGAGCAGTTGAAGTTCTAAAGTACCCGTTAGGCGTCGTTTAGAAGGCAACAGAGCTATGAGCATCTCCGGCTAACTGCGATTTGACCAGGGCCAATTCTCTATGGAGCTCTGTCATTTTGGCGGCGGTTTTAGCAAGGTAAGCCAGCATTATGATATTGAGTAAGATAAATAGAGAGATTGGAAACATAAGGACTGCTGGAAGAATGTTCAGAGTAATAGAAATAATGTAAATCACGTAAGCATTCTTTATCTTTTCTCTTTGCCTCCAGTAAAAGACACGGAAGCAATATGTGTGAAGCAGAAAGGCAGAGAGAGGAATCCCTATAACACCCATCGAGAGAAGAGCGTCTATGAAACTTGAGAAGTTGAAACAGAAGCCATGTCCGAAGCAGGCAGAGCCAAACACCATCTCAAGCAGAATCATTGTAGTTAGCAGCCCGATTGGAACCATCCAAAACCCATTGTACACCCAATGCATGGCATATATAGAATCATAGCTTTGGATTTCTCTCTCAAGTTCTTGGCATTTGTTGGTAAGAGCTTGGTTATGTGGTGGTTGCACAGCTACGTTGTAGTGCTCGTTTACGCCATGGCTAATTGGATTCGGAAATTGTTGAACTTCTTGGGCATTATCGTGGTATGCGAATATTGTGGATGTCCTGGCTGTATTTGAGGGTCCAGAAGAGGATATTGAATAGGCTTATGTTGTTCCATTAAGCAACTTTGAAATTGAAAGCGCAGAATTAACTTCTATTATTTAACTAAATTAGCACACTTGGACTTAAAACGGGATGTTTGATTATATTAATTAACTCATGAGGCATAAGCCAATTAAGGAAGTAAGCAGGCAATAACATTGAAGAGCTGCTTGTTTGTTTTTTTTTCTTCTTCTTTTATGTGTTCATAGATGGAGTCTTCATATTCTCAAAAGAACTAGTGTAGTGGTAGAGAACAGAAAATTTAGGTGAAGCAGCTTCATCTAAAACCCTCTGCATGCTAGTAGATTGCACTCCTTCTGTACTAAACTCTTACGAAGACTTTTTCGCATGTTCTAAGACTAACCACATTTCACAATCGATCACATTCGCTGATAACTCCTCGTTAGTATTTTGAAGTTAAAGTTTTGAACACTGAGAGTGGATTACTTGCTTCTGGAAAACTGGAAATGGTAGGCGCTAAAAAATCCAACGCGTCGATAGAATAAGTACTGAAGAGACAGTAGAATTTAGAAGCTATAAAAACTGATTTCGATTATTTAGGATAGAGCAGCCGCTTTGTTACGTGATTTCATCACAAGGAGGAGCCTTGCTTGCCTTTCCTGCTGTTGCTAATCATCCTTACAAGGCCTCTCGCCAATGAACAATGATAGAAGTTTTTATATGGAGAGTAGCGAATTACTATTGTTAGTACTACCTCCCAACCTAAGTTTTAGGCTTTCGCATATGCATATGTGCATATATATATTAAGCAAATGTGGCTAAGGAGCCGATTCAGCAAAATAAGTGATGTTATTCGTTCAAGTACAAAAACCAGTAGCATCTTATTCGCAAGAAAGTTTGCATTTATGCAAGTTTTCAATGTCTTGCAATTATTCGGGTGACTTCTTCATTTAGATTCGATATCTTCTAAACTAATACTGAAACGGTTTCAGACAAATCTCTCTCGCAGTATTCCTAAGAGATAAGGCTCCAACGCTGAGAAAATGATAATTTTATCCTATGGCGGAACGAGTATGACATTTTTCATATAATCAACTCAGCAATATTATAGATTATTCATCTTATGAATCTTAGCTCGATGAAAACTCCATACTTTCAGGTGTGAAGCATGAAATCCAAAAAGTTTGAAGTTCTACAGCAATCACTTCTAAAGTACCCTTCGACCTGTTTTTAGAAGGCAACCGAGCTATGAGCATCTCCGGCTAACTGAGACCTGGCCAGCGCCAATGCTCTATGGAGGTTTACGAGTTTAGCTGCCGTATAAGCGAGGTAGCCCAGTATTCCAACATTGACTAAAGTAAATAGGGCGAGTGAAAGCAAAAATATAACAAAAGCGAGGTTTAGAATTAAGTAAGCAACGTAAATCACGTATGCATACCTCATCTGTTCCCAACGCTTGTAGTAAAAAGCACAAAAGCAGTATCTGTGAATCAGCAAGGCAGCGAGTGAAATCATCACAATAACAGTAAGGACAAGATAGTCTCCGGTACTTGAGAAACAGGAGCCATGTCCAAAGCAGCCGGAACCAAATATCATCACAAGCGCAATGAATAGAAGTATAAATGCAGATAGGACCATCCAAAATGCATTGTACACCCAATGCAAGGTACAAATGGAATTATAGCTTTGTATTTCATTTGTAAGTTCTTGGCATTTTTTGGTAAGAGCTTGGTTATGTGGCGGTTGTACAGCTACATTGTAGTGTTGGTTTACGCCATGGCTAATTGGATTCGGAAATTGTTGAACTTCTTGGGCATTATCGTGATAATGCGAATATTGTGGATGTGTTGGTTGTATTTGAGGGTTCAGAAGAGGATATTGAATAGGCTTTTGTTGTTCCATTGGGCAACTTTGAAATTGAAAGAGCAAAATTAACTTTTATTATTTAACTAAATTAATACACCTGGACTTAAAACGGAATGTTTGATTTTATTAATTAACTCATGAGGCATAAGCCAATTGAGGAAGCAAGCTAGCAAGCAATAACATTGATGAGCTGCTCTCTTTTCTTTTTTTTTTCTCTCTCTCTTTCTCTTTCTTTTGTGTGTTCAAAGAGGGAGGGGAGGTTTCATACCTGAAAGAACTATTGTAATCGTAGAGAACTTAAAATTTACGTAAATCAGCCTCATCTAAACTGCATACATGCTGATGCATTGCGCTTATTCGATCTTGAGCTCTCTCGAAGTCTTTCCTCAAAGGTTTAAAGGCTAATCACGTTTTACAATCGATCTCATATGTTGATAACTCCTCGTTAGTCTTTGGAAATTGAAGTTTTAAAACCTGGGAGTTAAGTAAATGCATGATACTCAATGGTTAATCGCTTCTGGAAAAGTGGAAATGGGAGACGTTCATCAACTGAACGCTTCAATAGAGTTAGTACTGCAGAGACTACAGAATTTGAAAGCGAGAAAATCAAAATCTTGATTATTTTCGTGTATAGCATCTGCTTTGCTGTGTAAAGAAATATTCATTTGCCTTTCCTACTGTTACTAATTTTCAAGACTTCTCGCAAGTGAAAGTTGATAGAATCTTTAATAGAAGTCAGAAATAACTCTTTTGAGTTAAAGTTTTTCTAACACTGATTTCCAAATCAGTTCATAGCTTTCGCAGATATGCGTTCTCTTCTCTTTTTCAGTCTCACATCTACCCACAAATCAGTTAGATCCGAACCAACATTTATATATGAACATTTTCACAAGCAATAATAATAATCCTTAAGAATTAGCACCTCGTATTATTCCAAAGAAATTTATTTCATTTAATTTACTTCTGAATGAAGTAATGATTAAATTTTGAATAGTAGCAATGAACGCATTAATAATCTGATCAATTCATATATCGTTGTATATTAAAAATCTTAGATCAGCGAACAAATAATCAGTCAAGGTTTGCTGAACAAATAATGAATAGTAACGTCAAGGAGTTAAAACCTCCATCGATCTTTCTCATCGCGGCTTCTCAGAATGATTTATGGACGATCTTTGAGTCTCTGCTAGCTGAATCTTTGTTACTAACGAAATACTATTATCGTTTTTTATAGATTATTGTCGGAAATCTCATTTCGTTGGTGGCATAATGATAGAATGTCAATCGTTATAATATCTAATTTTCAATTTATCAATTTTACGCAGAAAACAGCGAGTAATTATGCAAGTAGCAACCAAAATTATTTGAATTTTTTCTTATTATCAGCACAACATATGTGAACTAGTCACTGCCACCTACCACCAATAAAGGTTCATTTCAACTGCCAGCTACATCATTCTTTGAGTCTCCATTGTTTGTGATACCATTTGAGCCTTTGTTTCCTCCAACTCCCTAAAGATATTTCTGAGTTTATCTGAAGCGTAAGTAAGGTAGCCAAATATCGCGATCGAGACAACATGGAAGGTGACCACGTTCACGATGAGAAGACCGAAGTAAACACAATACATGCGGTTCATAGATTTGAACTTTTTGGAGTAATAGACTGTGAGACCGTATCTATGGAAGGCGACCACCAATAAGCAGTAGAAGATCATGCCGAGAATAACAGGAAGAACCCACGGCTGCTTAAGGATGGCATAATCGTCCGTGCATTTCCAGGCTCCAGTTACGATGTGACAAGAGGGGGCGGGTAGGAAACTTATGAATATCAAGGAGAGACCGAGCAATATCGCGCCGATCGCCGCCAGATAGATCAACGTCCAATGGATGTAAGTTGCGCATTTGTATTTTTGAATTTCATTTTCAAGTTGCTCGCATTTTAGAGTCAGATTTTGGTTCTCTGAAGGTAGGGTAAAGTAGGCATTTTCATTGTAGTATTCATTATTTGAGTGATAATAGGTTGGAGATGGCTGCGGCATGAGGTATTGAGTTGGATAACTGATGTAGTAGCCCTCTGGAGAATAATTATTGAATGAAGGCGGCATTTGTTGGTAAGGATAACCTCCAAGGTGGTAGACTGGGAATGTCGGGACGTGATTGGGATGAGGATGTGTCATTGGACCTTCAAAGTGAGGTCTTTGAGCTCCAACTGAAGGAGTTATCCCTTGTCTGGGAGCATAGTTGGGATGTGAGAGATTTTGAGTTGGCTTTCTTGGATTGCAGCAGTGTGGGAGCTGAGGGTGCGTTGGTTGAGCAGCAGGAAGCTGGTGATTAGGATTTTGGCCTTGGGAATTTAAGGCAGGGTATTTATTTATCCTTTGGAGTTCCATTCAACGATAATTACAATAGAAATTGGAAGATGTTAATGAATTAATCTGGGACTGATCTTGATATTCACAAGAGAGACTCACATTAGTTGCATTAGAAAAGCAGTTGAAGGCTTAACAAATAAAAAACGAAGAAGAAAAAACTGATATTGGTAATTATTGAGCTTTAGGCTCAAATCAATGTATTTATTTAGTAATCCTCTGCTTTAGCTAGCCGAGTATGATAATTCTAACAACATGCTTCGGGGGTGCTTTGCAAAGTAATGCTGATAGAATGAGAGGCTTTGTTAAAAGGGAGATGACAGTTACGTAAAAGTAAAATGATAAATTGATATTATTAGATCAATTTTTCAAAAAAAAAAAATTTCAATGTAACTCGATATCGTTAGACATAAAATCCACACTAACGCATAATTAGTCCCTCGTATTGTTCAAATTCTATTGAAGTAGTTCTTGAGAAACTCTTTCATTTGGAGCCAGCTCTTCCTTCGTAGTTTTTCATTCTGTAAAGATCCCTCTTGGTTTGAACACTCTCTCGGTTAGCAATACATTTATTCCAAATATGATAAACTTTTGTATAAAAATGCTGAAAATGAAAAAAAGCAAAGCATATCCAAAACAAATCTTTCATGTTCTTAATGTTTATGGAGGAATAGGCTTTGAGGGTATTTGTGAAAAAAGTTCGCCACGTAATATCAAGAAAATCATTACAAGAATAAAATTATCCTCATGATTTATCCGACAATAGCGCAAGGGATAAAACTCTGAGAAGTAGAAGTCCGACAGCACATAGTTCCTACCTACATAAAGAGAAATAACATATATATGGAAACATTCAAAATCAAATTTAGTTTTATTCCATCTTCGAGCTCGATTTCCATTTCTAAAGGAGCGCTCTGGAACTTCAAATTCCTAATCAACTAATCAAGAACCAGATTCTGAAGGTGCTATAGTGGGTAATTATTGAAATTTTTCAGAACCATAAAACTAAATAGAATTGAAAATTTTAAAGGTTGTTGGAATTCTTAACTTTCTACGATCGAAGGAGGAGACGTGGCTTCGTAATAAACACGCCATATCCGCTTTTTCCTAGCATTATTTACTGTATCTTATGCTTGTTACATTTAATTCGTTAAGTTGATTTGAGAATTTAATTGGATTCTCAAAATGAATAATGCGACTTAAAGGTAGTTCCCAATCTCAGCAAGCAAATCTTCAAAGAAAATCGGTCATGAACGCTGACCCGTTTAGTTTTATAAGATGTTTGCGAGAGTTTGACTATCTACTTCTTAATTATTCATATATGCAAGCTTCTTAGGAGAGGTTTTCAGATATGCCAAGTATTGATTGCAAAGTCACTCTGATCTAGGTGGCTGTGATGACTACTATTTTGAATTCAATACATTCTGTTGGATATCATAAGGGAAAAGATCAGAGGAAAGGAAATACTTGGGCACCGAAGAATTGACAGGAAGGTTTCCTACTTAACAAAATTCCTTTCATATTTTCAGGAATTATGGAGATGAGGATAAAAGTTTTAGTATTAGGCGAAATGATATAGTCAAAATTTCATCTTTTTTGATCAATGGGTTTCTTCCATGGAAAAAATTTCTTTACAGCTTTTTCATCAAACTACACACAGTTTATATTTAGTATCGAATTTAGTGGGTTTGTAATTGACAGATAGCAGTAACAGCTCGAGAAAAATAGAGGGAAAAATTAATTTACATAAACACCAACAAATGATGCAACAAAGTAAAGTCAATAGAGAGGATTCTTGCGAAACCGATCAATCTGGTCCTTTTCTTTGGCTATTCTCGGAGCCAATGAACTGTTTTCTTTAAATTGCGAATATAGTAATGATCCCACTACATGAAAACTGCATTGAATTCAGAGTCCCCTCGCTTAATCGAGCCATCTAAAATTATTGATCTTTATTTTTACCTCTGTTATGAAGAAATGTGAGTTGGATCAGTTAGAATCAAAAACATATTGCTCTAATTTCCCTGAATACTGCTGCGTAGCAAGTGAATCAGGTCACGGATCCTTGCCTTTTCTTTTTCATTTCTATTTTTAGGATATATTTCGCCCGTTATGCCTTGAAAAAAAAAAAATTCAGGCCAGAACTTACTGACTCATTCAGTGAATAATGATGAATGGAGATAAGGTTTCTGCTTGAAACCTATTAGTTTACGATTTTTGGCTGATGAGCGACATCAGCCTATCTGAAAGACCTATCATCTTCTCCAACGGAAGCTTTCATAGCCTTAAACGGACTAGATAGCAGTTGAATCCAATCTATTTTGAAATGCATATTCATCAAACTCTATTAATTATCTTCTTCGCATCAGCATAGCAGACAGATCTTCTACGGCTATTTCGCTGTAAAATTTTTCAGGAGAATCGACGTATGGGTGCTTATTGATTAGAGTTTTTCCACAAATAAAATTATGGGTGAATTGATTTAAGCGTTTTATTTCCAGTTTTTATTCCGATTCTTTTTTTTTTTATTTTCATCAGAAATCGCATCCGATCCTTTTGAAAGTGCCAAATAGGTCATGGTCATCGAAAGCTCTTCTTCAAATAAAATAATTAGCCATCCTTAGAGTTGTTTTATCTTAGCACATTGCATCTATACGATCAATATTTAAAATAATTTCATCCATTAGGTCCACGATTCAATTGCTGTCAGATCATATCTGCGCGAATCCTCTCTTCTAATCTTTGAAATAAGTCAGACCTAATGCCATATTTGAAAGCCAAATTGCTTCATCATAGGAATAACTCATCTCCACTACTTTGATATTTAGAAAGTGAAAATCGGGGTCCTCCACAAGAGATTGCCTCAAATATGTTAAATAGCTCCCTTCTTCAATTGAAAGCTGTCAGCGGATTGCACATACGGGTCATAAATCCGTTGGTCGATGAAATGGCTAGTTCGATGAAATTTCTATGCGTTTATTTTGTCAGATCTGCTTTTCATAGCCTATGCGCTTAGTGAGGATAGCCTTATAGAATAGATTCGTAGAGTTCGGTAGGGCCAATTTTAAGGCAGTCGCGAGCATAAAATTTACCTATTAATAGGGACTCTGACATATCCTCAACAAATTTCATCAATTCAAATGCAAGCGTGAATAAAAATAGCGACTTCTCCAACATTAATTACATCCATCAACCATATGAAACAAAAGCGATATTTGAAGAGGTTTTGTCAAGTTTCAACGATTTCATATGCAAATCCATAAAGATCACACTCAGATACACGCATCTCCCCCTTTCACCGCCTTGGTTTAACTGCAATACCATAACCACATCAGATAATCCACCAAAACACCCTTCATACCAGTCTTTGCATGACCCTATTCTTCAATTTTTACTCACAACTCCAAGTAACGGAATTTTAGCCTATCTTCTCTCAAGTCATCCCTTCTTCTTACTGGGATCAAAGTCATCTTTCTGTCACGGAATTGCAGGTATTTCAAGCATTTTGGTTCTCCCCACTTTATACATGGAAGAGACACGGAGATTTTCGCGAAGAAAAACGCCGCATTTGGTCGCTATAATTAACCACCTGGCCCACCCACAAAATCGACCATAAAAGTAGCCGTAATACTTGTCGTAAAATTTGTCTTAAATTATCTCTGCTTGAGTCGTGATTTCAATTTGATTATTTGTAATAGGGTATTTTAAGGTGACTCAACTAAGCCATAAAATCCCTATATTTGAATACCAATTTATTTTAAATGCGACCAAATATAGCTACTTCTTAATCAGTTTTACGGAGTGCATTTTTAAACACGCTGCAACGAAATTATATACATAATAACTTTAATCGACAAAATTTCAAAACGACCATGAACACCAACATGAACTTGCTCGACTGCATTGACTTCAACAGCTACGAAATCCCAGACTACTACGAAGATTTCACCGACAGCTTGATTGGCCTCGACCCTCGAAGAGGCTCCTTCAAATTTAATAATCTCCCTCGCGATTTCTTTGGAATGGAGTCAACTCCTGAATGCTCAGCGATGGACTCTCCCAAAATCAAGTCCGAAGAAACTGATAATATTCCAGAGCTCACAAGAGACGAGAGCGTCTTGGAGTCAGCAAACAAATTGTTAAAGCCTTCGAAGAAAATCTCTAAAAAGAGACGCGAACAGCCAAAATCTCTCCAAAAGAAATCTAAACAAGCGCAGGAAAACCCAATCTCTCTTGATAACGCGAAAAAATTATCATTGTTCTTTAAAAAGTGGAAAGAGCTCAGAAAGAAGAACCCAGAGCTTAGAAATCAAGTTAAATTTTGGTTCTCAAGCTTCGATCTGAAGCTGAACAAGACATATCTTTACAGAGATTTCTTTGATTATTTCAGAGTTCACTTCAGACTGGTCCTGAGAGACGGCGGACTTAATTTGCAAACTTTAAGTGATGCTGATTTCCAGACTTTGTTCGTTGGATTGACGGAATTCCTCTTGGTTGAGGTTGAAAGAATCAAAGAAACAATCTTGAAGGGGAAAAAGTGCCAAGTGTACCCTGTATGGATTGATGGTCTTAATTCTTATACACTCGGCGATTTGTCAACACATATTGAATAAAAAACTTTAACTTCCATAACTTTTAGTTTTTCTTAGGATAATGCTATATATACAGGTAATGATTGTATTTGTATTGAGTCACCTTCCAATTTTATAGCCATTGTATTCTCTTATAAATCTATTCAATCGCAAAATTTTAACCTTTAACGGTTTCATGAAAAAGCGCTTCCTTGTTTCTAGCAGTAGTTAAGGATTTCGTTGCTTGTTTCTGTTGTGTCTATGCGTTAAGGTGTTTTTATTCAAAGAACTGCAGATGTTGGAGTTAGATAGGCATTTTGAGTTCAGATAAAGAAGCTTAATTAGGCTCTAATGCAAATAAGTGCAAATTTTTCCGCATTTCTTTCAACACCAATGCTAAGCATAGTGAACAGAGCTTGCTAATCATGATATGGACTTTTTACTTAAGGAAATTAACTCATAGATCTAAATTTAGATGCTCCATATTTTCAAAAGTTTATGTTAAAAGCCTAACGTTGTTTCCTTGCTCCAGGTTGTAGCACCTTAGGCAAGTGGGATTGCGCCTGTTAAGGTTCAGGCTTGTAGCGAATTTTTTAAGATACGGATCTATTAGCTATTTTTAGGTCGATCTTAAGACATCCTAATAGAAAGGGGGTTTTAATTAGAATTAAAGTATTCTAAGTGTTCTAATTAAAGTAAATGAGTTTTGAGGGTAGATTCGTTTTAAAAAAATTATTTTTGAGAAATAAAATTTAATTGGGTTCCTGAAATTCGGGATCGCGGGAAATTTTTACTCAGGCTTTTTTTTTAATATAGGAATTAACAAATTAAGTACCCTCCTTTTGAGGATATGCTCTAATAAAATATAAGCAGATACTGCAAGAGCAAGGATTTTGCTTTGAATTATTTGAATAAGGATTCTCGAGTATTCCGACATTTCCTCGAATCAATTTGGAAATAGTTTTGTCATGGAGCTGGAAATAAAGCCCCTTGACAAGCAAACGAGTTGGAATAGCTACTAAAAGAGTTTGAAACCTGAAATTTTTATTAAATGTATCGGATAAAAAAGTAAAATAATGAGAATTGAAGGGGGAAACCGCCAGCAGAGTGTAGTAATACAAGGAGTATGTGAATCGATTAGTCTTGCTCTCAATGTAAGTAAAAAAATTTTTTAAACTTTTTGCCATTACGAATGAATGAAAAGATAATCGAGAGAAAATTCGAAACTTAAGATCTGATTAAAAAATGGGCTTTGTCTGCCTGATTTAGTGCTTAAAGGACATTATTAATAGTTTAGAAATGTCGATAGATGGAAGGATGTCCAATAAGCCGTGTTAAATAAGGAAGATTCATCATATTTATGAGATTCTCTTCAATCAAATCAAAACCTTGGTTATCAAGAGTCAGTTGAATAATTAAAGACTTGATCCATGATATCTTTATCGTAAAGACCGATAATGGCACCATTTACTCAATATGGAAGAAACATTTGTCTTCTTCATAATCGCCATTGAGATCAGGACATCTTTTCTCACTATTTCAGAAATGAATAAGCCGCAAAATCTTATGAATTTGCAAGATGACTGAAATTATATGTAGAAGATTTTATTTGGAGAATGATGACTAAAGACCCCGTCAACCTGATAAGAATTAATCATCATTTTCAGACAATTCTTGTTAGCATATAACAACTTTAAAAAAACTCGTTCTTAGCCTAGATTTCATCATGAGACTTTGAAATCCTCTCGGGAATAAACTGCTCGAGATTTGAATGAGTAGATCCTCTTCCAACAAAACGAAATAATTATCGTATAGGATTTCTTGATAACAAACAACCGAGAGCCTGATTAAGAACTTAGAGAGGTTCATCTTTACTTCAATAAATTTTCTACTTCTCGTTTGAACTGTGAAAAAAGTATCCAGAAAAGTACCAGCGGCCGTGTTGACCAATTGCCAGTCAGGCTTTGAAATTAACTTTATATTATTCCTTAGTGCCTTCATTTTCGATTAGCTAATCATTCTAAACAAAAACTCCACTCTCACTCAATCCTAGTGGAAAATTAACTACTGAATAATATAAGTACCTTCTTGTGAATATTCTGACTGAAGTTATTTCTTTGCTTTCAATGATTGATCCCATTATTACAAATAATATTTTATTTCCACTAGTTTAGATATGGTAGATAAGTCTGAGAGCATAACTACAAAATTGCAGGATGATTTAAGCAGTAACTCCTGGATGCCTTTCAAATTAATTACACCTTGAAACAGCCAGTATCGGAGACCAGATAAAGATTGTTTGGAGTTCCTACATGAAAAGTTTGGTTAGCATTTACGATTTAACAAACAACTTGAAGGAACCAGAGTTCTCAGGATACAATAAAAGAGATTTGGATAAACATTCTAATCTTATTTGAATTGCAGTTCACAAATTACGAAGGGTTCAATTACACATATGTCGAGCAATTTCCCAATTACAATTTACTGTTTTTCTTGCCGAAAGCTAAAAGAACCTGCGCAAAATTTTCTATTTTCGATCTCTCCAATCGAAATAAGCTCGTAGCTAATCACCATATGACAGGAGGTAGCTGTTTTCTAATGAAAATATATAAATGAAATTTTAGCTTTAGACATCAGCTATAGCCCAGATTATTTAATCAACTTGCGACGGGAATTGATTGTCATAGCCTTGATCAAAAAGCAGACCTCATATCACTTATTTTCCTGGAATCAATTGTCTTTGATCATGAAAGTTGCTTGGGATCCCTTGCAAGATGGTGAAAAATTATCATTTGTTAAAAGCACCACATCTAAATTCTATGTAAAGGAAGCATTTCAAGTTTAGATATTGATCCTGAAGGAAAAAGAATCATCGTCCTAAGTGTTACAGGACAATTTGGAATTTCTCTAATCGATGAAGGAGCAAAACCTGATGAAAATTTGCCCAATACCTAGGATTCAGGTTAATGAGCTTGAGGTGCGATAATTTAAATTGTCTATTTGGTCATTATAAGGAGAATGTTGCGACCGATGTAAATGGAATCCGATTTCAATGGTTCCTGAAATTGCGATGAGATATGGGAACTCTTCTTTAAGTATTTTTGATCCTGAGAAGAAAGCATTCATTGAAAAAAATCCTCTTTACCTTGGCCCTTTGGGAAACGGTAACAATACTTTTGATAACTCTCTGCAATTGCTTAAATACCTCGATTTTGAATAATAATTACTAGAAACAAGATGGATAGAATGGAACCAAGATGGAAGACTTTTGGCTGTATCTAACTTTAGATCAGTTTCAATTTATGACAAAACCATTGGTGGAGTCGTAAAGACATTTCCGAGTCTACATGAAAGTTTAAATTCAATGTTGTTATTCTTTGTACTTACATTCAAGAAAATTTCTAGATATAATAAACAGCGTACGATGGGCCCATATGATAAGATGATTGCAACAAGCTCCAATGATAAATCGATCAAAGTAATAGACTACAGTTGTGGAAAAATACTCCATACAGATGTTACCTCGGATGACTGTAAATTTCTTCAGAAAAAATAAATTGTGACTCTTCAAAAGCATATGCTTACTCAGTTTGTTTCCTCAAACGCTACCCCACGGGATCACGGCAGACAATATCTATAGTTGATAGTGACATGAAATGATTTTCTCTTGAAAGGAGGATTGCAAAAGTATTGATACCTACGATTTTGCATAAAAATATGAATGATGAGCCTTGAATCTAAAGTATGATTATGTATGAAATACATTGAAAAGGCTTAGTTTCGAATTAAGGATATTGAGACCTCATTTCATGCAAGTGTAATTATTAACTCAAAATTCATTCGTTAAATAAAAACAGGTCATTTTCATGCTTTAGAATTTCGTCGTTGTGTTTTGCACGGCTTTAAGATACGCAATTTCTTCCTCAGTGCTTTCTCTTCCAATTATTTTATTCCTCTCTGGGATTCTCCCAAACAACGCGACCCTCTCTCTATGATTTGTCGTCAGATCGTTGAGGGTCTTCAGCAAATCGCTATCGCATTTGCTGTCATTGCTGATACAAGCGCTTATCATGGCTTTAATGAACTTATGGTCCTCGATGTCTTCAGAATGCACGAGACAGATAAGTACAGTGATCCTCACACAAAATGGCAGTTTATCAATCTGCGGGCACAAGCCTCTAGCGAGTTTCAGGGCGATATGATCGTAGTAATATGCCATTTTAGTGCCTCTATATATATTCCTGGGTATTTGATCATAAAGGATGATCAATGCTATTTTTTCATAAATATTTATTGGCTCTTTAGTCTCGTATTTTGATAAAAGCGGCTCATATCGTTTCAATTCACGGTCGTTTTTCACTTGAGCAGCTTCCTTCGAGAACCAGAGTCCTGTCCAGAGCTTACAGATCTCTGCGCTTGACAAACTCTGGAATTCCATTCGAATTGACCTGTTTTTATCATCAAATGCGAAGTACCAATAGCACAAAAGCTCCCGGAGCTCCTCATCGATAGCGTACGAGTATTTGTAATGCAGCGAAATTGCATCTTTTTGAATTTCAGCGTTTACATTTTGC
>ENA-UOTZ01001309-UOTZ01001309.1-compost-metagenome-genome-assembly--contig:-NODE-1309-length-17600-cov-11.412030_pt1 | contig 17600 bp, 13 predicted proteins | sample MGYA00238144_ERZ746983 | MGnify/ENA primary metagenome ERZ746983 (study PRJEB28759, sample SAMN06268863) | compost metagenome | isolation source: single cell | place: USA: California, Emeryville, Joint...
CAGTCCGTATTTAATGGTCCGGAGCACATTAGACACTCAGCATTACAATCTATGAAAAAAAATTTTAATTCTTCCTATTTGAGCAAGAAGCTCGAACAACCTTCGCAGCTCTGAGATGTGTCATCAGGAAATGTGCCCGAGGGACATTCATCCACGCAAGTATTGTTAGTCAGGTAGAGACCAGAATCGCAGCTTGTGCAATCATTTGGGGTTGGACCAGTACAGGTAGCGCAGCCCTCAAAGCAAGCTAGAAACAATACCATCATTAAAACTTCTGAAAAAGGAAATATTCGATATATACGATAGCATTTGAAGTCTGTGGTATCAGGATAGTATCTTGATGATGGACAAGTCGTTACACAGGTCCCTTCTAATAAATAGACATTGGCATAGCAGGCAGTACACTCGTTTGCATTTGTTCCAGTACATGATTTGCAGGTCACATTACAGTTAATACATTGAAATCCAGAAATTAACTGTCCGTCACTTGTACATGGTAGGCAAGCTCCAGTTGATATATTCTATTTAATATCAATTCAGGTTATACCAACAATAATGAATTAAAGCGTCTGAGAGTTGCACCCCTATATTAATATGTTATATAGAAGCGAAATCTACTGACAGCTTCATTCAATAAGTAAGTAATACGTACATAGTATTGTCCTGGAATGCACTCTAATAATGTAATGAGAGATTAGCCTCATTTACCAAATAAAATTTGGTCTAATTACTTTGATAAGAGTTAGTTGGGGTATGCAAAAAGTAATCGTCTCCAGGTGAGCTATTCACACATGTCCGGCCGTCTTTCATATAATACCCAGTTTCACATATGAGGCAGGAAGCCTGATTAGGTTGAATGAATCCTGATAAGAAACACGAAGGATCTAAAGTTTTTTCGATTGTTAGTTAGGAGATAAAAACAAGCAGAATAACATACCAGAACTATCTTGAAAGAAGCTTTCAGCACCTTCAAACCACAAGAGATTCATCACGTCAAAGGCTCCACTTAGTGTAGAATCCACTACATCACTTCCCGGGTTATAGCAGCCACATATATCAAATAAAACGTCGTTGCCGTCTGCAGGAGTATTTCCAATTGAAAAATCTCCAAAATACACTCTAGGAGTTGCTGTGTTGTCCACCCATACTCGAATAGAAGAAAATCCAACCCCAAATTCAATTGGCTGTGCTTGTACGACTTCAATTACCAGACGATGCCAACTCTCTAATCGGTTATGAATTAAATACAAAAGTGTTATATAAATTATTTGAAATTCAAATTACCCTTTGTAACTGGGATTGTCTCATTTATCAACATATATTCTGACATTGGAGGGTTGACCGATAACGGAGTTGTTCCGACTTTCAGGGTGTCCGAGTCCGTATTATGGTAAAAGCGCAGAGAATATTTGTTCGCAGTTGCATCTCGAATACCGAATATTGTTTGCAGGTTGACTCCACTGGTACTTGGATAAGAATAATAATCCATGGCTACCATAAGACTCTTTTTGGAAATTGCTCGATTGAGAGGAAATGAAGCGATTTTTCCAGGTCGACACATGAGAGTGTTATAAGGACCGAGCTCAGGTGCTATTGAACTTTGACTTGGGTACCCTAATAGTAATAACGAACGCATGAATTTTAAGCATTTCTGCTGTTTTATTACCTTTATATCCTATCGTTTCTGATTGACTTGTATTTGTTATACTAGTGATGAGAAAAGTCTGGTTATTATTAGTTTGAGGGTCTGATGCAAAGTTGAAGATATAAAGATGACCTATTAAGTAGTATAATTAAAGCAAAATACAGCAACATCATTAGTATACTGTCAGGACTCATGAGAGCAAGGTTGATCATTTTATCTTCAGTATCTGCTAAATAATCCCAGTATAGCCTCACATATTGTTGATAGCAATAGCAATTGCCGTAATAATTATCTTTTCCGCCCCAAAAAATTTTAGCTGAAGGTATTAATTGATAGGTTCCGCTCACTGTGCGAGAGTTGTATGTAATTTGGGCGGATGTGGTCGATGGAAGCAAATAGTATCGAAATCCAAACTGTTGATTCGATGTCTGATCTGCAAAAAAGCTGATAAATATCCATTGGTTCGGTGATATTGGGGGCTGAAATTGGAGGTTATAAATAACAAGTGAATAGCTTCTTACCGTGGACCAACCATCCCAAAACCCATAATCATTAGCAGCTGCTGTGGCAGCCCAAAAAAGGTAATCTTTATTTTCTGCTGGACAACTCAGCATGACTCTACCTTCATGGCCATCGATCCTCGAAGTATGTTAATACAGGAGGATGCAAATTCATACCCAGGATTGTTGGCGGCTCTGAAAATAGAATTCCAATCAGAATGCCAGCTTCTCTTGTAAATCCATAAGCTGAATCCATATCTTGATGAGTTGGTGCAGGTAGGGCATAACGGCGACACTACAGCAGTTTTTGCATTGATTGAAATTTCTGAGTCCAACTTATCTTCTTGTAAGTAAATAAATTCGCCTAAATTATACAAATAAGACCGTGGCATAGAAAGCTTACTTACTCGAGAGGGAAAACCCTAGAGACAAGAGCAAGGCAAGACAAGGCATAAATGTTTTTTGAATTATTGGACGTGAAGACTTTGGCATAATGAGGGTGAGTTTAAATTTTGGTTCCAAGCAGCTTTGTCAATGTTTTCAAGTTTTTTCTTTTTATTTTAAATAGGAATCTTGTACTGATTTAATTCTTGTTTTGCTTTTGAAACCGTACTTAATTATTGTTTTGCTTTTGAAACCGCTCTTAATTATTGTTTTGCTTTTGAAACCGTACTTAATTAGAATACATCATAGCATCTAATATTCGAATTTGGTAATAACTCTGAATACTTTAATCAAAGTAGTTCTCAAATCAACAAAAGAAATTTATTCTCAAGGTCCGTCTAATGTTTAGCGGAATGGAAGAGAGTCTCTATTTTGAATTAAGTGAATCCGCGGTTCGAAATAGCTGGACAAGGATCGAAGGAGAACGATTCTACAGCATTGTTGGATCGAAGGCAAAGAATGCTTATTTGGAATTAATATCAAAATTCCGAAAAAGAAAGCCATTGTGCACAGTAATTGCAGCGCAAAAAAAAAAAATCGTTCGAAATAATGCTGTGGGGGTTAAAATGTGAGAATCTGATAATCTCCTTGAAAATTGTCCAGAGGTTGTAGTTTTTTCAATGAAAGTGCCCTGCAAAATTCAAAATGTTTGGAAAAAGATCCTTTAGAGTTGCAGCGTTAATTAGTGTCTAAATCTTCAGGAGAAGTAGAAAGCCGCACTCTGCATTTTAAATTCCAGTCTCCAAGAGAAATGGATGATTTCCCAAAAATTTAATAAAAAGAACGCTAATTAGGAATCAATTAAACAACTGGCAATTTCCATGCTTTTCTTACTTCCTTGTTAATGGAGAGGCTAATCTTTCAATAGAGAGCTCTCATGATTTCCAAGAGCATTTTAATCTGATTAATTTCCTTTCCAAGATGAAGAAAATATTCCAACTTTAAAATTTTTTCGGTGTGGATGGAGAACTCAGGCCTGAATTTGAGCTATTTCACTTCTATGCACAGCCGTTGGGCACACCTGAGGCTTACTCAGATAAGAGATAAAATATACTTGATCTCAGTCATGTGCGAACCAACTCAATACGAAGTTTTCAAAAAAGCAGAGTTACGTTTTTCATATTGATATGAGTTGTGTTGTATGTTCAACATTGGTATAACCATTTTTCCGATTTTTCATTAATAGCTTTTTTCATAACTAACAATCATATTGTGAATTGAAAATGATTAGACAATTTATCAAAAACTCGTTTTAATAAAGTAAAGCAAGCGTAAGCGTGATTTTCTTGACGTTTCTTGACATACATTCGAGAAGTACGAACTCGAAAGAATTTGATAAATTGCCTGTTATGCTTTGACTTTGAGTTGAGAACAGAAAGAAAAAATCTTAGACCTTCAAATTGCAATTTAATCCGGTTTGAAATATTTCTGCACTTCTTTTTCAGGCAGAGATTTGTTACTAAGTGAGACGTCAAGAGACAGAGACATTCGCATTCGGAGTCATGAATAAGTTCAACATTTATCTTTTCAAAGTATTTAATCAATAAATGTTTCACTTTTCCCTCAATAATTCTTAATTCGCTGCAAGCTTCTCAATCATTTTAATTTTACCAACTACCCTCTTAAAGTCATTCGACTTACTTTTTGAACTCATTCACAATAATGGGAGATACAACAAGCAAAATACGGTAAAATAGTACCGGGAAAGAATGAATATTTAGTCATTTGAAGTATGATCGAATGAATTAGCCAAGATTCTAAGCTTACTAAATTTGTTGCCTCAAACTTTGTTTATTTTAACTCTGATTACCTAGTCATCCTTTGAAAAGTAACGAAAAGACATTGTAAGTTGATAGTTTGGGAGATTCTCTATAGCTTCTGTAATTGTTTGAAGCTGTTTTTATTAATTCATTATGGATCTGTTTGAGTTCGAGATTTTTTTCTACCAATTCATTGTTTGGTATACTTAGGAAAGATAAGAAAAGGATCGCTGTCATAAGTTAGCCTCAAAGCAATTTATTGGATCTCCGAAAACTTTCTTGCGTCTGCTTTCTTCTCCAGTAATTATTGACTTTGATTCTTTCTCAAATGAAGCAATAGACATAGCAGCATCTAAGTAAGAAATGAGAGCAACTATTAAAAGTAAAAAATTACTTCTGTCTGAGGTCTTTGCATTATAAAGCGTTTTCCCAGTCTTGAAGTCCATGAGCGCCACACCACTCGCGATCATATCACCTTGGACTCCATCTTATACAGTTGATCCATTCTAAAAAGATAATATTGATACCTGAAAATTAATTTATTGAAACGCTTGTGACTGTCATCGAAGGTCTGAAAAATCTTTGATTTTCGTTTATCAAATATCTTTACATTGTTATCCCAACCACCTAAACCCAATAACTTTCCCTTGCTTTGGCAAGCATCAATCCAATTTGTGGTTACTATCATGAACAAATCTCAAATCAGACACGAAGAAGAACATGCTTGCATAAAACCCGAAAAATTCAAAAAGTTCAATCGTTTTTCTCATTGAAAAGAGAAAATAAATCTCACCCAATTATTTGGAAATTATTCAAAGATGAAAAGAAGAAGAAGTTAATAAAATAACATAGTGTACTTACTTTTATCTGTTTTAATTGGATTCTTCAAACTGAGGACGCCTTTTTCAAAATCCACAATATTGAGTTTGTTATCATCAAATCTGACGAATAATAGTGGTTCGTCATGGTTAGAGCTCCACTTGCAACGGCTCCAATCATCTAAAGAGAAATCAGAGTAAAAAGGTAATTTACTGATGTTAAGAATTAAGAAAAAAAAAGAAAAAAAAAATAGCTGCATTCGTAAATGTTACTTACCAGACCCACATCTTAGCTCCATATTCGGATGGAAGCGATAACTGCCGGTGCTCAAATCTGATATTACGCATGTTCCGTAGCAGTCAAAAGTTGCTACAGTTTCTCCAATAGGGTTGAAATGGAGACTGGTTATGAAATTTCGTAGTTGCAAATATGTAGAATAAATAATTCTTCGAAAAATGCTCATTAAGCACTTTCTAGAGGGTCATGTTGGGAGTGCCATCTTGATTTCCGCATGAGTTTTACAATATTACCAGCCTTCGAAGTCGTAAAATTGTAAAGATTAAAATATCTTCCTTCCAACAAACACTGCGCCCAAAATGCTTCTTCTTGGATTATAAGTCATATCTCCCCAGCCATTCACTAAAATTATGAAATTAACCGCAACGAAGATCCTACCGCCACAAGCTTCCTCAAATGAATATATATTCTTAGCTTGTCTTTCTGTGAGACATCAATTACCGTGAAACTAGATGATACATTCCAACTGTATCGTTGGCAGAAACTATTAGTTTAGTGTTCGCAATCTCTTTCACATGAGTCCAAACTTTGTCATCCTTTTTTGCGACGGTAATATAGCATGAGTCCAATATCAAAATTAAAACAAAAAAATATACCATCGAGTATTCTGAGTGTAACTCCATTATAATTCGCAAACTCTTGCTTCGTTTCGAGTTCAACAATACTCACCTTATTCGAGGTTTTTGAGCACCAGGCAAGTAGGCTTGGAGATGTGTGGGATGTTTCTTCTAACCAAAGTTAGATAATAGTCAGAGATCGTGTGAAAAATGAAGATCCTTTAAAATAAGTGGATTAAAGCATAAGCACCAGTTTTTATCAAGTTTTTCCTCAAATCATCTCTTGGAGAATCTCCTTGGGCTGTTAATTCTTCAAGGACTGTGTGGTTTGGTTTCTGACTGTCATTTGTCTCGTTTTTTGAGAACATGACTTTTTAATTTTGTGAATTACAGAGTAAGAGAATTAAATAATGTTTAAATATCAAAATGAATTTCACGTAAATAAGTGAGAGTTTGATAAGATCACCGCAAAAACATTAAATACTGAATGAATTCCTCCGATAACGATGATCGACCACTCAACACGCAGAAGACTGAGAAAGTTTGCACAAGACATTCATGATGTAACAGGGAGTACTGCAATAATACGGGAGACAAAAAAGTTCTCTTCAAAAACGGTTGGGGCAGAAAAATGATCTATAAAATAAGAGTGAGCTAATGATATCCAAAATTTTGTGTAGCATGATTTGTTATTCAAAGTAAATAATTAAAGAGTGTATTCTGAGCTACCCTTGCATTCATCTTGATTTAATTACTATATTTTAATCGAATAATTTCTCATTATCTCTTGACTTCTAATGCAATTTTCACGTAATTCAGGCTCAGAAGAGGGAAAAGCATATAAAAATGACTCACTCTATGGTAACACTATGAGAATGACAAACTTTCCTTTTAGTTTGATTCTTTTTCTCTTTTTCTTCACCATTATTCTCTAACTCATCTCATAATCGGTAGACTCTTATCAGCAACGACTGCTCGTATGGTCTTCATGGGGAAGTAATAATGTCCGCGCTGTCGACTTTCTAAATAAGCAAGAACACACCGTTTTTGAAGGGATTCAACTCAAAATTCAGAACGGTAGATTAAAATTGTTTAACTTTCCAAAGTGATTCTTTTCAAAGACTTAAATACAAGTTGGACTCACTTAAAAGAAATACCAGGGACGAAACTGCTGGTTTCTCTTCATCACGCCTATAATAAATCCGCAAATATGGGGATATTCGATCTTTCACGAAGGCGTAAAATCAGACAAGTTTACTCCTTCGAGGAGGTTCTCGGTGGTAAAAAAATAATCTTTCCAACCTTCTGAAGAACCGCGTGTCTTCTTTAGTAACTGGAAATGGCGATGTGACATATAACTCACGTAGAGGCATTCTCGGTGCAATATGTGTTGAAGGGAAAATAGCAAATCATTTGTTCCATATCAATGGCAATCCTTCTAAAATTGACCATGCAGTTGCTAAACTTTGCCGAAAATCGAGCTGGGATCCCCATTACAGCACTCTTAAAGGTAGTTTATTCATTTTTGAATTAATTCGAGTTCATTTCTGTTGAATTTATGATTAATATTAGGCAATTTCATTTCAAGTCTTGATATTGATCCAAGTGGAGAGACTATGGCCACGATAGATCGGTATGGGGTGTGTTTAATATCAGATCTCAATACTAACAGTTACCTTTCCGTTCTTAATCTCATAACACCTGGTAATATTTATCGGTGACATTATCATTTAACTCATTTCTCATATTAAAATAATTAAGATATGTGGAAACGATGTAGATGGAGCTCCGAGATTGGCCAACCGTTCTTATACATCAAATACAACGCTAGGTTTCTCAATATCCTTGATGTAGAGAAAAAAACTCTCACGTTAAAGCTTCCCATTCAACTAGACAAAGATAGTACATTAATTTGAGTTACAAACTTTTACGTAATTACATAGTTAATACACCTTGGATTGATGTTTGCCCTACTGAGGGAAATTTAGTAGCGTCCGCTGGTTCTGATATAGACGTCAAGATCTATGACCGTCGAGAATCGAGAATCATCAAAATCTTCAGTGGAGTCCATTCAGGTAAGGAATGAGAGGGTAGTTTGGAATCTTTAAAATAACTAGATTGGATTAACTGTGTTCGATGGAATTCGGATGGAAGCCTGCTTGCAACTGCTTCTAATGACAAAAAAGCTGGAGTTGTGGACTTTCGTACTGAGAAAACAATCTACACGGGTAGCACTCCGGATTATAGTACATTCTTCTTGATTGTTTAGCTCTCATTGCCTTCAATTTAGACGACGCAATGTCTGTGTGCTTCATTTGAACCGAAAATAAGCTTATAGAGGATTCAAGCATGTTTAATTTAGCAAATGAATGCGTTTTTATTATATATGAGAATATAATGAATATCTGTGCTTTGCTGAAATTCACATACATTTATTGTGGAACATTTAGAATAGAAACTATAATATAATACACCATGCTAGCATTTAAGCGCTAAAAACTCCGAACAAAATTCTTTAACAATTCAGAAGTCTCAAATTTGCATTTTATATCTTTGTAACGAAGAATTGTATTTTGCAAAAATACTTAATTTGACAGATATTTTTTCCATTTGAATATTTTGAAAAAATTGAAATAATGTTAATTGGTAGAATATTCAAAAACAATTAAATTGAATTCTTCTTCACTGCGAAATCCACCTTGAATATACTATAGAACTTCTTTAAAAAACTGATCGTTAGACTGCATTATACTAAGTATCAGACAGCATTCCCGAAATTATTTATGACGGAAACCATACAATCTGCCAAAACAAAAATGGCTAGAAAGCAAATAAAAAATGATTATTAGAGGGATTTTACCAGAAGCCAGTTTCAATGGGGGACCTTAATCTAATTTAAACCTGGATGGTTGGTTCATTAAGCTTACTTTTTGAATGCTTTTTCATGTTTCTTTCCATAATGCGATAGTTTCTTCATCCTCCAAACTTTCTAAGCCTTTAGTGTAGAACCCCCGATAACTATTTACGAACGAACAAACAAACGAGCACAATCAACATTATAATTTTTCCAACAAAATTGAGTTCGATTCCTCTTAGTAAATCTTTAGAACCAAGAAACAACGAGATATCTTTTAACACCGTAGAAAGTTTTAAAAGAGCTAACAAAATAAAACCTGCTTTGAGCACAATGAAGAAGGAGCTTGGTAGAACTCTCACTCATTTAGATAATTTTCCCATCATAATAGCCACTGGATTCTGCTAGAAGAGGATGAGAAAAAAACTTTCGAAAATAATGAAGAATTGATTGGAACTCTATTCAGAATGCGTTTGCACATCAGTATTGTTATTTCAAGTGAGGTCCACCTACGATAATCGTAAAATTTTTCCCTTGTCCTTGTAGAAAAGCTAGTCTTGTAACAGATAAATTTGGAATTTTCTGAAATTTCACTTTCTCAACCGATTGCCTGGTTTCAGAAAGAGAATAATTGGAAATATGGCTGCCACTGTTCCGACGCTACATAAGTGCTCACATACTGGAATCTTGGAGAATTTTTTTCCCCAAGGTAATTGCACTTTCATTGCGAGTTGTGAATAACTTGAAATTGTGTTCAGTACTATGTATTTATTTGATTCACCCAAAAAGCTGTCAGTAAAACAGTATTTATTTTACACTTCAGACAGCAATGAGAGACTGACCCATTAAGATGCTGATTTTATGATGATAAATCGTTCAGAACAGCGATTCAGTTAAAATTTGCCACTGGAAAATCAACTAATGGCATAAATGAATGAATAAAAAAGCTGATTCTTTCGAAGTCAACAAGCCAATTAACTTTCGAATTTTACTAACTTAATTACTGTTTTTATTAGTTCGATAACGTCGAAGTTGTTGATCTGAACCTCTGTACTGAGAACAACTGATAATTTTCATGATTGGTGCTAAAGAAAAAAAATGGATATTATTTTAGCAAAAACAAAATGGAATGCACTTATAGTCCATAGGTTCCTACTATCTAGTTTGCGAGGAGAAAGCGAGTAAAATTGGAATTTTGGAAAAAATCCATTGAGTTTATCAAATAAAAAATAGCTCCAAGAAAGTCTTTCTAAAATCGAAAAATCATAACAAAACCTCAATGAAGTAATTTTCAGGATACTTGGCACATTTGAAAGGATAATTCAGTAAATTCCACGAAGCCTGGAAATTTACTGATTCGCCTTCAAAGCTAATCTGAAAACTTTTTGAATTTAAAATAGGTTTTCTCAGAAATTAATAATATCAGAAAAAAAATACGGTACAAATACATCCTCTCAAATGGCAGAAACCTACCAAGTCCTTCAGTATGTTTCAATACCTTTGACGTTTATTTTCATGTTTGTTTGCTGTGTGCTTCCATGGACACTCAAGAATTATAAAAACGCTGCTTCATACATGAGCATAGCTTCTTGCTTTGGAGCTGGAGTTATCCTTGGAGCAGCTTTCAGTCATATGGTGCCTGAAGCCATGGAGAACTTCGAACATTACTTTGGAGAGGAGAACGAAAGCTCGACAGCTAAATATCCTTGGCCGATGTTTATTTCTATTGTCGCTCTTTTGCTGCTCATTACCATAGACACAGTGGCTCATTCAGCCCATGGCAACATGATGGGCGAGCACCACAACCATAGTCATGGTGATGCAGGACATTCGAATCACCTGGCAGCGATATTTAATGATAAACCTAAGAAGCAGACAAGTCAAGTGGAACTCAGTAAAAAAGATGATGCTGCTCTGAAAATAGAAAATCAGGAAACAAAACCCCAGCCAGATCAAGTAATCGTCGCATCTACACTGAATCTAGATCATGTGGAATCAGATAGCAATAAAAAGTGCGAGTCGGAATCAAAGTCTACTTCAAGCGAGGTGTTGGTTCGCGGAACAAAGTCTCAGGTAGTTCAAGCCTACATCTTCTTTATCGCGCTGTCTCTTCATGCGATAACTGACGGACTGAGTATTGGAGCCGGAGAGGAAGGTTCAACAGGGTTCTACGGTATTTTGATAGCTGTCATAGCTCATAAAGCATTAGATGGCTTCGCGCTTGGAGTGCCACTGTTTTATGCTAAGCTACCAAAGCTCCATACAATCTTTTTGATCTTATTCTGCTGCGCTATGACTCCTCTCGGAATTGGAATCGGAATCGCAGCGACGCAATCTGTTTCTAGTAAGAATAGCGATCTAGCCAAGGGAATTGTGCTTTCAATCTCAATGGGTTCATTCATTTTTATCACATTATGGGAGATGCTTCCAGCAGCACTTAACCAAGGGAAACATCTCGGCGTGAAACTTATTGCGACGTTCCTAGGCTGGGGATTGATGGCTCTGCTAGCGGTCTGGGTATAAAATTAATCCTTTGCATAGTTCACGTATAATTTGAAGCCTTTATTTGTAATGGAAAACCAGAGACTAAGCTCTTTATAAAATACTTAGACATTTGCAGGAATATATATATTTTTGCACGAAGTACTAATGTAACTTTCATTTCGTAACCTATTCGCAATATATGCAATATATCTAAGTATCTACTCTAGTCTTGGAATTTTTTGAGAGCAGCATGTAGAATATTTCCGCTGAAGTTAGTTCCAACAAAACTATTTTGAAAACCACTATTCCAAAGCTGCAGGAAAAATGAAGCAATGAGCTGAATTTAAGTATTTTGAGGTGATATGTTCTGCACTCTTGCGCTTTAGCTTACCATTTGTTCATACTGACATTATTATACTGAAAGCAATTCAGAAAAGTGAAATTTTTAGAGTTCGATTCATTTAATTGAATCTCTGTCGTTGAGATGATTCAGAACGAGGAGCAACATCAACCCCAATTTTTAAAAATTTTTTTCACTCTCTCAATATGTTCTTTTCGACATTAACGATTTTTCTTTCGAACCAAAGTAGCATAATCAGGTTCCGAACCTTCCGAATTTTGCTAACTTGATTATGCGAAGCTACTTTTTAATCAGCTTAGAAATTTCTAAAATTTTATTCCTAATTGAGTACTTCAAACGGATCAAAAATATCAATCTTGATAATTTTGAAGACTGAAGTGTGCGAAAGACCAGAAAGTTATGCTAAATAAAAACACTTCTAATAAATTTGTTCTCTACATTAGCACGATGTGATAGTAGTTGAAATATGCATTGCTACAAGCGTCGCCTGTTTGTAGCCTTTAGGAAAAGAGTCATGTAAAGGTATCCAAAACGACTAACAAATTTATTCTTACTGAATTGCCTTCACAAATTGGATTTATAAAGGAGCTGTTCAAGGAGAATAATCTGACAAAAACCTAAGAGAAAAATAGCTCAAACAATGGTAGAAACCTATTATCAAGTACTTCAATATGTATCAATTCGTTTTACACTGATCTGCATGCTAATCTTGTGCTTACTTCCATGGACAACGAAAAAATACAAAAATTCCGCCACTTCTATGAGTATCGCCTCTTGGTTTGGATCTGGAGTTATCCTAGTCGCAGCTCTCAGTCATATGGTGTCTGAGGCCTCGGATGCCTTCTACTTCTGCTTCGAAGACGATGAAAGTGCATATAGTTACTAATTCAGACTAGAACATGAGAGAAAAGCAGAAATTTGACGACGGAGATCAACAAGAAGAGAGAAGATAGAGCTCGTAGTGCTCACATCTACTCTGAATATAGATCAAGCTGAATCAGAAAACAACAAAAAATCCCACTATTTTCTTAGAAAATAGACCACATAGTCTTCTTCGCTTTGTCTATATTCAATGACTGATGGGCTGAGCATTACAGACATGAAAAATTCGTCGAAATTTTAGGGGATTCTGGAAACTACTATCTTAGGTTTGAAAGTAGAAATCGGTTGGATTGCTCCTTTGCTCTTGATTATGAACTTTAATATTTGCGGTTTGTTAATTGTTAATTTATTTATTTCTTAATTCAGTTTCAAGTAAATCTGAATATATTTCGAAGTATTACACTCTTGTAACCTAATTTTGATACTTCTCTTTCCAAATCGCAGGTATGATGAGAATTCTAGCGAATTTTCAAACAAATTTTGTTTGTTCTTATCCTTATAGTCTAAGAGCCATTACTAGAGTGAAAACTTTACATTACAGACATCAAATTCTCAAGCGGTTTATTTTTATGAAGTCAGTCATCAAAATAGATTAGATTACATTAGCTTATCTTAAATGGGTTAACCTGAAAACTGGCCATAATTAATAAATTGGAAAAACACAAAATAAAATTGCACCAGAAACAAATTTTCATCGTCATGGCAATTATATACATCTGAGAAAGCAGAAATGCAAAAAAATATTGAAAAAGTCTTTATGGAGAACTTGATTGGACTTGACATCAAGATTGAAGATCCCAGAAAAATTAAAACTTACAGTCCCAAGCCTCCTTCCTTAATGCCACTTGAAAATAAGTCAAAAGTTTCATACACGAAGATTGAACCTATAAGAAATGCTTCAAAACAAAAAGAAAAAGAAAAAGAAAACGATATTGAGAAAGGCAAAAATCACAGGCATGACGACACTTTCATCTATCCTCATAGCGTTCACGGAGTTGTAATTGTCAAAGAATCAGAAACTAGAACAACAAAATGGGGATCAGGAACAAGGATTGCTCTTAGAGTCGTGCTGACAGCAGCCCATAACGCAGAAAATATACGATTGAAAACAAGAAGTTGCTAGTAAGAAATGTGAATCGATCATTCAAAGCAAGAATGGTGGGAATGATATCGAAAAATTGGTTTTCTCAAAACAAGGAGCTCAAAAGGATCTTACACAATTGGGATTGAGCTTGCTTCCTCGAAGAGATCTATTTCTTTGATACTTAATTTGATGATGATGGGATTCTCGAGCTAGTTCGAAATTCTAGTAGGAAGATTCTTCGAGAGCTGCACTTATCGAGGAGCTTCGGGAATGAAGGTTTCCGAAAGCTCAGTAGCAGCGAGCACGAAACCTGGAAAAACCTGCGGTCACTGAATCTGGGATTCAATAAAATCGATGAAGAAGGCATTACCGGAATCGTAAATTGCAAAGCCTGGCCTGCAGTTGAAGCGCTTGTTTTAGATTATAACACTCTCAAAGATGGAGGCGCTCGTGTGCTAGCAAGGGATTCGAATTGGAACAATTTATAAAAGCTTTCTCTCTCAGATATTATGCTGGGACCTGAAGGAGGCAAAGCGCTCGAAGAAAATACCACGTAGAAAGAACTAGAAACGCTAATATTGGATAGCAATCGCCTTGGACAACAAGAGGCACTTTTCATAGCAATTAATTCGACATGGAATAATTTGAAAAGACTGTCTCTCATAGATAATGAGCTCACCGATGAAGGGGAAGTCGCCATTGGAATGAGTACCGCATGGAAAAGATTAGAAGAATTATCGCTACAGAGAAATCGAATGAAGGAAAAAAGTGCTTTGGCAATAGCAAATAATTCAATCTGGACCCATTTGAAAATCTTTAATTTATCAAGTAATCTCATTGGCGATGAGGGTGGGGTAGCAATTGGGTCAAATATCTCATGGGAAAAGCTTGAAGAACTTTATCTGGAAGAATGCCAACTTGGGGACAAAAGTGCTGTTGCTCTAGCAAAAAACGATTTGGGGTAATCGAAAAAGACTTGAATTATCAAGCAATCATATTGGTCCGTGGAGCGGCGATTGGTCAGAATATATCATGGGAAAACCTAGAAATCCTCATGCTATCCGGTAATAATATAGGAGACAAAGGAGCGATTTCTATCGCAAGTAATACATGTTGGAGGAAGCTAATCCAAATAGTCTTTGACGAGAACGAGATTACGGATGAAGGTGCAGATGCGATCGGAAGGAATGCTTCTTGGGAAAACTTAGAGGTATTAGGGCTGTGTAACAATCAAGTTGGAGACAAAGGCGCACTCGCCGTTGCAAGCAATGTAATTTGGAAAAATCTCGAGGTACTTAAGCTTTCAAAGAATATTATAGGTGATAAAGGCTGTGCAGTACTCGGACGGAATTCTTCATGGAAGAATCTACTTACGATGTTGTTAGACTATAATCAGATTGGCGATGAAGGTGGAAGAGCAATTGGGCAGAGCAATGTATGTCAAGCTCTACAAGTCTTGCATCTTGCAAATAACCGAGTTGGATGGAAGACAGCGGCTGAATTAGCACGCAAAGAGGATTGGAAATACATTAAAATGTTTGTGTTAAACAGAAATGTGAATTTAAGCACAACAGAACGAAGAAACTCTCTTCGCGCTCTTATTGGATCCAAGAAAAGACCTTTTTGGAAACTCTAAATAGATTTGAAGAAATGTTCTTTGAAGTTCTTTCCAAAATTCTGGAGGTTCATATTTTTACTCAGATCTATCATTAGTCTTTATACAAAAAGTCATTAAAAAAATAAAAATAGAAACAAAGTCAAAAATGGTTAACAAAACGAAAACATTGTATAATTGACTAATCATTATTATGAAACCCTTCCAATGTAGCGGGGTTTAGTTGAAATTCTTCATAGCGAAAACAAGGTAACAAGAGAAATAAAATTTTTCATCAAAGCAGAGAGTAGGTGGAAATTTTCATAAAAATCATAATCTCGAGGAATGTAGTGAAGAAAATTTACTCTTTCGAGGAAGCCTTAGGAGGTTAATTCTATAAATCTAACGGTCCTTCACTCTGATTCTTGTATTTCCTCAAGTGACAGGACAAGGATGCGTTGCATATAATGTTAGAAGAAATCTCCTGGGTGCAATTCCGATATCTGGGAAAATCTCCTACCATCTATGTAATATCGAATATAGTGGACAGCAAAACAATTATAGTGTCAAGCTATTAAAAAAATCGAAATGGTGCAGCGCATATCCTTACAAACATTGCCGTAATTGGAATAATTTTCTAATTATTTATTCTATTTTCTCTCTTATGCAGCAACAAATCGGATTAGTAGTCTTGATTTCAACCCCTCTGGAGAGTATGCAGCAAGTATGGACCAATTTAGCATATTATGGGTCTCAGAGGTGAACACGAACATTGGTGGTTTGCTAATGAAAATAGGAAGCCAGCATGGTAGCCTAATGCTAAATTACTTATCTCTCTATTAATGACATTTTGATTCTGTTTTCCTCGCTATTATGACATCAAATTCTTCTCTTGCTGACTCTCATATGTGAGATCCGTATGATTGCTGCAGGTGGAGCACTGAAGCTAGCCTATTCGTCAAGCATAACCAAGATCAACTCACTCTCCTCGACGTGGAGAAGAAATCTCTGACCTTGAAAGAGTCAGTTCAAATTGGGAGTGAGTAATATCCTTTTGGTCTCTTCTTCATCTGTTAGATTCTTGCACATCAGTTTCTAATAAATTGAAATTAAAGGCTAATTTTTCCTTTTTGTTGATCATGTATCAGCTTTACTTTTTTTAATTTTTCACTATAGAATGCAAATTTAAACGCTTTGTGTTAGATCCGATATATTCGATTGATGTATGCCAGAGTAATGGAAATTTGCTAGCAGTAGCAGGCTTGAGTATCCAAATAATTGACAAACGGGAAACAAAGATTGAAAAAGTATTTGAAGGGATGAACTCAAGTTTGTTTCCTTGATATAGACAATAACTAATTTTTTCTCATTCAATTAGAATCTTTCAACTGTGTGAGATAGAGCATAGATGGAAGCATGCTCGCAAGCGCTTCAAGAGATCAAGTAGAGGTATTGGATTTCAAAGCTGGGAAAATGCTTTGTTCTGCACGGACTTCAAACCCAAGTCATAACAATATTTTTGAAAAATTTGTTTCTTAACAATCTTAGACCGGCCTACGTCTGTTTGCTTCATTTAAAGAAGCTAAAACTGAAAAGAGTATAAAGAAAGAGACCCGAATAATGCCGAAATTATTTGCAAGACAATTGTAGTTTTTCAACTTTGCTGTTTCTCTGTATATCATATCCTCTTCTTCTTTTTTCCAAACAAGAAAGGTTAGTGGAATAAACAACTTAAATGAACAATAGATTGAATTTAATTCTTTGTTGTGAGCTAATAACTAGTGCAAGTTGCCAGGTGATCTCTTTATCTCCAAGGAATTTATATGGAGTAGGAGGTGATAAAGTTTTGGATAGTTTTTTATGAATATTATTCAAGGAATGATCGTCTATAAGCACCAAATGTGGAAAGTCTATATTTTGGAAATTGCCGACTTGAATGTTTAGTGCTCATTTACAATTAATTCAGTCAATTTCTGAAGTAAAATTATTTCGATAAATGACAGGTTGCAGAAGGAAAAGACAAAGAACGACTCATATTAAGCAGTCTGAGAATTGTAAATGCTAGAGATCTGGGTTTATTCGTATCTAATCTCGATCTTAATTATATTTTTGTATTTGAATGCCTAAAATGACGATTTATTTGGTTCTATCTAATCAAAGAAATCTAAATCAAGCCCTATTGGATAATTTTCAAATTTCATTTCAGCTTAATTCAACGTCATATTCAACCTTTACTTTATGAGCTTGACCAGGTTAAGAAGAAGGATCAAAGATGAATACAAAGTCTGATCAACTGTATTTTCAATCCTTTAAGCTGTT
>ENA-UOTZ01001310-UOTZ01001310.1-compost-metagenome-genome-assembly--contig:-NODE-1310-length-17583-cov-9.477436_pt1 | contig 17583 bp, 11 predicted proteins | sample MGYA00238144_ERZ746983 | MGnify/ENA primary metagenome ERZ746983 (study PRJEB28759, sample SAMN06268863) | compost metagenome | isolation source: single cell | place: USA: California, Emeryville, Joint...
AGGTGATGTTTGGAATAGATTTCGGGTTATTATGGCCCTCGCCGCTGTCTTTCACAAGCGAAACGAGATATTCAACGGCGTGTTGCACCTTGATGTCGTAGCTTTGGAGAAGACGCTCGGCCTTTAAATAGCTAATCTTCGTGACTTTCTTCGTGTACATTAAAACGCAGGAAAGCAGACTTATTTGATGGTCAATCAGGTCAAAAATGTTCATAAAAAGCTCTTTAGTCAGCTTGCTATGTTTTTTGATACTCTTCGGACTCAACACTGATAGCACAAACCAAAGCCCTGCAGAAATCTTCTTGGTGAGAGTGTTACTTACAGTGACCTTCTTTTCTTCTAAACTAGGGTCGTTGACGCGCTCGAGCTCTTTCTTCATAGCTTCTTGCCCCTCATCGACAAGCTTATTGCTTTTTTCGATGAGTTTGTAAAGTAAATCATGCCAGACACCATTCTTCTCGGCCACTGGAAATACAGCGGTAAAGTATTTGGGAAGGTAGTTCAGGTAGCAGTTCCCGCTGCTGATTGGGTCGATGGCGGACATGGTTGAATTGGCGAAAACATCGCAGCTGCGCAAAACATAGAGCAGGATTTCGTCTTTGGGGAGCCGACTGAGCAAAAACGTGACCGAGTCAAACCGCTCGATGCGTATTAACTGATGCACTGATCGCATGTCGAAATGCTTGAGGATGTTGATTATTATATTACGAAGAGACGCTTCTTGGCTTTGGGTAAAATGAAATTGCTCCTTGCCTTTTTTCTGCTTTGAGTTTTCTAATTTATTGAGTATATCCGCGACTAAGACACCCACTCTGCCTCGAAGTTGCGGAATTTTAACGCTACCTTCAATTACTTTTTCAATCCCCTCGCTAAATAGCGTCTGCGCTACTTTCGCCGGGTCAAACGATGATTTCCAGTATTTATGAAGCCGCTGAATGAGATTAAAAAGCTCCTCAGCTAATTTCATAAAAAACGCCTGAGTGCTCAGCCCGAGGGTATATTTCGAGGTAAATTCACCTGTTTTAGACCAGTCCACGATATTTAACAGCAGTTTCACAAACGATTTATTCAGCGCGAGAATAGCCCACTCGCTACCTAGCTGCTCGATAACTGTGAACGAAGAAAGACATTCAATTGTGTCCATGAAGAGTTGCGCGACTTCATCATTGGCAGGGATTTCAAACCTAATGCTTTCAATGTATTGATTAAACACTTCCTTTGTTTTCGCTAATAGTGTATTATTCCGTTGCTTTGCTGGCAGTTTCTCAATGTAAAGCTTCAGAATGTTCATATTAGCGTTCAAAAACCTATAAACTGTCTTTGGAAAGCCTTCTTTGCTTTTCGCGACGTGGCTCTTGTAACACTCCTGGAAGTTAGTAAGACTTTCGGTAACTTCGTCGATCAAATATTTCGCAATCGGAGACAGCGTCTTCGTCGTTTTCTTCTTCTTTGTCCCGGATTTCTTCTCCAATCTGCTCATGATTATCCCAGTAGCGTTTGCAACGAGATCGCCGATTGCATCATGAGGGTAATCGATTGAAAAGAAGCCTTTTAATAGGTCTCTGGCTGTTTTCAGCTCGCTATCAATGGTAGGTTTTTTAGATTTTTCTACTGGGGTTTGGCCTTTGGTTTTCGAATTGAGAGTTGCGTTCAGACTCACTAATGTTCACAAATAGGTTAGGACACATCACAGGAAGATGAAGAAAAGATTACTCTTTGCGATAGTGGCTAGCGCCGATAAAGAGACCAGTTTACACTGCGTTTCTTGCTGCGAGTAGCCGGAATAAAACAATGAAATCATCAGGTTATAAGCATGCATCATGAGTTTAATAGACTCTTTGCCTTGCTCTTCTTTAGCGCCGTTCTTAACCTTCTTCTTAAGTAAAGTCTTATTGTTCTTATCGAGGTTAATGTCCAATTTTTTCTCAATGTATTGATCGAATTCTGCCTCAGTGAGCTTCAAAATTACCTTCTGGAAATCTTTTGGAAGATTTAATAGCTTTAAGACTTGCGCTCTCGTTTTTGATGACTTATCAGAGCAGTCAGGAAACTCAACGATCAACTTTTGCCAATCAATTTCCTCCAATGCATCAAGAAAATCCCCATAAACAGCTAGATCATCCTTCGCTGCATCGACATTATCCGCAGAATCTGTGCTGATTTTGAGATATAACAAACGACAAATGATTTCTGGTGAACTGGTGAGCGATAAAATCTTGAAAAACTTCTCTTGGACGCCTTGTATCCACTCCTCAACGAAGTGCTTTCTAATTTTATTTTTCCCCTCCAATTCGACGATAATCGGTGTCGTTAACGTCTGTTGGAAGTTGATCACGCCCTGGAGGATCTCAATTGCGTGTCTCTCGAGCTCAGTGGTCGAGAGGTGACCAAAATAATCAATTTCAGAAAAATTTGCGTCGAAACTGTGACTTTTGCTTCTTTTTTCAAACGATTTTGGGATTAAACTGGCAATGGCGGCAACTCCTGTAAATACGAGATCAGTATTCTTATGAAATTCTGCAAGGAGACGAAATCTATCAAGTTTGAGGATTCTAATGATCCGGTTGAGGGCAAATTTGACTTCATGATCTGGACGACCAGGGGGATAATCATCTGACATCATGCTGGACTGATGGTGATTGGCGCTCTCGACATCGCCGCTTGCTCCGTCGTAGTTGCTGTCGGCCTCTTCTTCCATGTTCATAACGACGGATTGAGGATATCGGCCACCGTGTAAATCTCTGTTCATTTTTTCGAAATAAATTGGCTGAGAATTTGCTTTGGATTAGTTTTATCTGCTGTGAGATGCTTTGCGCAATGATTAAGTCAAAATTGTAATAAAATAGAACAGCGATGGCGGAAAAAAAGTTCATCTTGAAGAATATGAGAAGTTGCAATAATTAAGATATCAAGCCTCTTTTGCATGCATTTGGCCTCAGAAACAAGCATGGAGAGACAAATTGAGGCAGTGACATTTCAGGTGATGTGAGAGGAATTTGCTAAATAGAAAAAAGGAGGTTGAGACGTGTGTAATATAGTCCACTTCAGATGGATCTTTTCTCCGAAATGGCCAAACTAATACACAAAAAGAAGAAACTTGTCATTTTAACAAAGATCTTAACTTGGTCTTATTTCTCTATAATCTCTGTGGTTGGATATCGAGTATCATACTGTCTCTAGGCTCTTACTTGGATTGAATTCTAGACATCTCCTATAGTTGCTTCAAATTCAACCTTTGTGAGTTGTTTTTTTTTGATAATGAGAAATATTGGAGTTGTAAAGTAGAGTCTCGATCAAAAAGTTCTACTGATTGCGTAAAAAAGGATCTTAGTTCCTGTAATTCCATGAAAGCAAACAAAAAGCCAAGTCTACAATAGGATCGCAACGACAATCGTTTTAGTACGCTTGATCAACACACTAATCACCAATCTACTAAAGCTGAAGTAAAAAGATATCATATCTTTTCAAAGTGGCTTATAAATGGTCGGATGGGCTGGTTAGATCAATAAAATAATAAGGCAAGAAAGACCTGCGAAAATACTGACAGAAAACAAATTCCATTTATTACCGTTTAATTAATTTAAACAACCGGTTTTACAAAGGCAATATTGATTTTGCTTCCACCTGTGTAGGACCCATTCAAAGAAGTAGGACGAACCTTATATCCGGTTAATGTACTTTACACATGGTGTGAACTCATCATAAATAATGTTCATCATTATTAATTATATTTGTTTTCTCTGAATCTATCATTATTGGCTACATATGTGAGAGTCAGCAAGTCCTTGAAAACAACAAAACCTCTAGTTATATAAACACAAAAGAGACATTTTCATGCAATTCTTTGATCAAAATATCTCTTAAGATGTCATATTCTTGACCATAAACCCAAGTGTTTTGCACCCTAGCAATTTTAATCTTCAACTGTCCGCATTGAAAGCTCAAACCTGATTTGCTACATAATTTTCGAGATTATTAACTGTTCACTTTTAGTTTTTTTCGAGATCTTTGAAACATCAACGTCGCATAGTTAGCTCCAACTCTTACAGGTTTCTTTTCTGATCTGTCACATCAAAATCAAGCACAATCACCCTTCCACTCCCGAACGTTATCCGTAGTCAAATACCTTATCAATAAACCCAACCCTCTGAGCTGTGATTCTCTTTCAATTTAATACCGCAGGTTTTATCAATAAAATTTTAAACTGAATTTATCGTATCAGAATAGTATCATATCGTTATCTGGTGTCTCTGTACGCCTATATAAACCCACTTGCCCATCCATCAATTATCATTACAACTTAAAAGCTAACAATTTCAAACTGAACAACCATGGGCGCACAAATCTCTAAATACTACGGACAAATTAAACAATACCTCAAGTCGAAGACTCCTGCAGAACAAGCTTATCTCGTCTTCGCCTCATCTATCATCGTTGCACAAGCTACCTTCCTCACTTTACACACCTTCAAGCTTGGAAAATTCGCACCAACTCTTTCCAGCGGGATGAAGAAGTCCCTTTTATACTTAGTCCCTGCTGTGAGTGCTGTATTCGCAAAGAAAGCCTTGTCGTCAGAAAAAGATACGAGCAACAGTTACTTCGAGATGGTAAAGAACTCCTCTTCGGCAGTCAAATTCGCTTCCCTCAGCGCTTTCTCGCTGTTGATGGGATTCGTTACACTCAGTCAAGTGAGGATTCTTAAAGGAAAGCAAGGCTCCATCAGTCCAGCTGTTGTTTACTCACTGCTGGGAACGACTATCGGACTTCCATTTTGCGAGAATCTTTATCATAAATATAAAGAGTCGAAGAAAATACAATGCCAGACACAAGAAAAAGAAGCCATTTGTAATTAGATTAGTAGAATAGGACATTTGATTCTTGTTCTATTAAGCACATTTCATAATTAAAAAAAATATCTCGGCTTTCTTTTTTCTTTGTTTGTCGATATCAGCATTTTGTGTATATTAAAATTACGGTCAGAAAATAAAAAAGAAATGCTTGCTTACCTACTAACCTATTCGTAGAGACATTAAGATATCTGGGGTATTGTCTGTTTATCTGCGAGGAACCATTCCTGGGAACCTTTCCTGGATCACTTTCTTCGGCAGGTAATTAAGATGCAAATAATATGAGTTGGTCATTTTGTGCTGAATTTCCGTTTTAAGCAAAACTTTTATTTGATTTTTGAATGATATTTTTATCCAAAAAAATTGGGAAAAAGAAGAGAATAATGATCAAAACAAGCCTCAAGCACCTCAGAAGACTCAACGCGATCTGTGCCTATCAGCGGCTCCGAGACGAATCAAGACAATTGACTTTTCAAGCAGCAAAACCCTTTTCAAAGACGTACAATTCGATCAATGCTCAAAAATGGATTAGTATTGACTCAAAACTCGATTTATCTCGGACAGTGAGGGTAATGACTTACAACATCCTTGCAGAATCGAATATCGTCCCAGAATTCTATCCTAACGTTCAGCACCTGCATCTCCTCTGGGAAACAAGACTCCCGTTATTGATTAAGTTAGCTTTTTTGCAGATTAATGCAGTTTATCGGTTTCTATTAGAGAAGTTGAAGCTTATTCCCCTGATATCATCTGCTTTCAAGAGTTTGAAGTACACGCCCTCGCCTTAGTAGTATTAATGACGTTTTCTCTTAGGAAAAAAACGTGTACTCGTTCATCTCACGCTTAAAAGAGCTGGGTTATGCTGTAATTCCTATTGTCAGATACTGTTCTAGCTAAGTTGAATTGAATAGTACGCGTTCAAGAAAAAAACGGGTCTTAAAATCGAAGGCTGCGCGATTTTTTGGAAAACTGACACGTAAATTTTGCTTCTAGAGGTCGTCTTCAATTGGATAGATTAAAAGCGATAAGACACCTCCCGTTGAACATGAATTTGAACCATCCTCACGCAGATCAGCGACTAAATTTTCTAGACAGAGAGAATGTTGCGCTCATCTCTGTGCTAGAGGATAAGGGGAGAGTTATTATCGTTGGAAACACTCATATTCTGTGGAATTATAAAAGGGCTGATATCAAATTAGGTGATTTGTCTTTTGAGTTGTCCAGCAGTGACTGATGATGTTTTCTTCAGGTCAGATTCTCATTGTGGTTAAAGCTTTGGCAGCCATGAAGAAATTTTACGGTAATCCCCGTGCAAATTGAACTGACATTTCATTTCAAAGAGGAAAAGGGAATACATACAAGCGTCGTGTTTTGCGGCGACTTTAATATGATACCGAACAGCTTGTTATACAAATTGCTTGACACGGGAAAAATCGATACTAAAAACGTTCAAATGGCTCAGGTATGTAGACTGAAGCAAAGCATTTTTGCTGAAATTTATGAATATAGTTTAGCAATCAAATACACGCCATTTTTCAATCGAAAATGAACGATGAAACACATTTTTACAATACAACAAGACGATTTGAGACGACAAAGTCGAAAGGTTACCCTGAATTGGTAAGTGACTTGAAGGTTTAATCTGCTAATCGAGTGCTTTTACATTGGCAGGATACTTTTAAACTGTCTTGCCTAAAAACACTTGATGTAAAGTTGCATCAGGATCAGATGCAGCTGGACCTCCCCCAGACGATCCCGCGAAACCCGCAAGATTTTACGTTTGAGCTGACGGATAGCCTCAATTTCAAAAGCGCATATGCGGCGGTATACCGAGAGCTATATAAGCAGAACCCGAAAAACAAGGAGAGTTTGGTGACGGACAGCATTTCTAAGTTACAAGAGATGGAAGCGACTCAAAGCGATTTGGGAAAACTAACATTTGAATACAGTCTTTCGCATTTTTCGCATGAATTTAATAGCAATGTTGATTATATTTGGTAATGCGTCTCAAAGGGATTATTTTGGTCATCTCTATTGAATTGGAATAGGTTTGGGCAAAAGGGATATCTAACTCCAAAGGCGATACTGCAGAGCGTGCCGTACGAAGAGATAAAGCAACTGAAAGGTAGCTATTTAACTGTGTCTTGTGCACTAATCTGGTTAATTTAGCGTTTCCCAACAAATTTTATCCAAGTGACCATGTTCCTCTCGTCGTTGATTTTGTCAGAAAGGATAACTAGTGCTTGAGGAAATAAGACTCATAAATAATCATTCATTCGTTCTTAGCTTATTTTTCCATGATTTGTATGAAATTTTCAAAGGAGTATGTCGATAGCTCACAAAGTCACATGATAAAATTAAACTTTGCAGGCCATATTCATAGCTTCAGTTTAACGGGGTTAGCCTTTTGCTAAGCTTAAGTTACATATAGAAATTATTTCAAAGGTAATAATGCCAACGGCTTGATATGGCAGTCAAATAACGATTTATGATCAATAAAAATGCCTATGATCAAAACTACCAATCTTACTCTTGCTAAACACTAAATATACATGAAAGCGTCCTCAAGAAGTTGTTGTAATTATCAAAATGTTCTGAATTTGTAAATAACACAAGGAATAAAATCTAAATATCTGAAACCCTAAAATTAACAAGTCCACAAATAACTATCTCATTCCAATACAAGATGGACTTGTCGCCTTCACAGCAAGACATCGTCACGACCAACATCAATGTTTCTGCATCCCTGAGCATCACCGCTGTAATCGCAACCTTGGTTCTCATCCGTTGGCTCAGATTCGAAAATAAATTTCTTATATACATCAAATTACTCCTGCTTTCAGATCTGGGATACGCTATCTGCTCTATTGCTGCTCGAAACATGGATAAAAAAGTAGCAAACGATACTCTTTGCTCTGTCATGATGGCAACCAGTTCCTTTTTTTCAATAAACTCCATCTATTGGGCTCTTTCCTTTGCCATTAACACGTATCTTGTCATAGTCAAAGACAAGGATAACGTGGATTCTTTTTTCAAGAAACATGTAATCGCTGCACTATCATTGAGTTTGGCAATAGCACTGATACCAATTACTTTCGGTGGGTATGGTGTTTCTTATATCAGCGGATGTGGCATCAATAAAGAATTGTCGCTAACGACAGGAGCATTTATTCGACTCGGTTTACATTACGTACCGATTGTCAGTGCAGCTGGTATATCTGCAATTTTGTATAGACTTTCAATTTTGAAGCTTGCTCGTGACAAGAGAAGCAGAGCGTTTGAGCAAGAGATTCGAGGATTCGCGAGACAATTTGTGCCCTATCAACTTGTGCCGTTTGTTTGTGGATTTCCTGGTTTAGTTGGTGAGATTATACAGATTACTAAAAGCGGAGAAATTACATTTTTTTTGGTTTTGCTGTCAAATTTCGCTTTCAGATTTCAAGGATTTTTGAACTCTCTCATATATGGGCTGAGCCGTGGAGTGCGAGAATCGGTGAGATTGAGAATACGAGGTGAGGCCCCCTCAGACGGTGTGAGACTATCGATCGCTAAATTAGAAACGCTTCGGAATAATTCCGCAGATGACAGAGAGGAGATATTCCGGATTGATTCAAGGCTTTTATAGAATTATAATATAATGTGTCAATAAACTCGTTATTAGAAATATTATAAGCGAGTCATAGTAAAAAAATGTGTGCTCCCTGCATTAAAGGAATTTACACCATTTTAATTGGTACGACATAATCTATCAAATCCAAATCCGAAGAGAGCGATCTAGAGTAAGAAAGTGGGGACTTTGAAACATAACGGAGTTACTTTCATTCAATTGCATTATAGGAAATATTAAAAGAATATTGCTATAGGTGTCAATTCCACCTAAAGGCACTATTCTCTCGAAAGGTTTGAAGATCTTGAATCCCAAAACCCATTCATCGTTCCCTCCTCCTAGGTTATTAATCAGTGTTTCGACCTTTCGGCTGAATTATCGTTTGGACAGTCTCCTTTCTTTTTGAAAGTAGGGGCTTAATTGGAATCACCTACCCTAGATTTCAATTGGAATAAATATCTCAAAGTCGTTTTCGTTGAAATTGTTCACCTTTGCTTTTGTCACAGTTGATAATTTAATCTAAGTTTACGATTGAGAAAATATGAATATAGAGGATTCTAGCCAAAGGCACACGCAAACGAAACAATCAGCAGATACACGAGGTATATTTCTTTGAGAAATACAATAATAACCTAATACAAAGGAACAAGCAATGAATACAATCTCCTAGCTCCGGTTGATTCCATATCAAAATTTGAGCAACCATCTATGGTCGACAATGCTGACAGTGAAATGCTGAATTTGCAAAGTATGAGTGGTTCGGATGAAAATAGTGACTCTGGAGGCAAATTACAACAAAAGGAACCTTCGATAAATTCTTCGTCAAAAGAAATTAAGAATGATGATGAAAATTCACCTCTCGATGAAGGAGATCTTTCGCGAGAACTGGCAGTCACTTACAATGGCAACAAAGACGCGAATATTGAAATTAATGAGGAAAGCTTTCCCGAATTTCAGTCTTTTGTCACGAGTAAACCAAAGGATGAAGAAGAAAAAATCGTTCAAGCAGAGGAAAACGAAGGAAAATTAGGAGAGAAGCCTGACTCTACTACCGTTACCAAGGAAAAAACTGCTACAGAAGGAGATAGCTGCGCGGAAGGACAAGATAACCTGAAAGGATCTCAGCAAGTTCAAAAGATAGAATCTACTACTGCAACTTCAAAATCGCATATTCTAAACCCCATACCTGATGAGGAGTTTATTCCTTCATACATCATCCAAGATCCTATCTATAAACAATTAGTTCATGGAGGATCCATTATTCCAATTTATGAAAACATGCCATTATCTCCTGAAATGATGCAACTCATTAATGATGTACAGCAAAAGGAAACATATAAAATAGTTTTAGAAGCTTTTCAGAACTCTAAAGCCATCCCAGTCAATGCTTTTAACCAAGATTCGGCAGCCAGCAATCAGCAGTTCTCATCTCTGATGAATGAGCAAAAGATAGGTTATCCTACTGGCAATTTTCCCACAAATCAGCACGTAATAGATCAAGACCACCAACTTCCATCGTTGAAGCAGATAGGTGCTCTTCCTGACGAAAAATTCCTTCAAGGCACACCAGGCTTTATTCAAAAAGAGATAATACCAACCCAAATGAGACCATACTCGCAAGCAGTCGATTCCACTTATACCGGAGGCTTCCAGCAAAATACAGCCCACATGAATCGATATCATGAAGGACCTGGCAGCTATAACCGTCCAAGGGGCAGTCGCTACGGCCGTGACGGTTATGGACCACGCGGATACAACAATCGCTTTTCAAATTATGACAGAAGAGGCAACTACTCCACGTATGCTCCAAAATACCCCAATGAGGAGGGATATGACAACCATTATAACAGGCAGGGAGAATATTTTGACAATAGAGAGGAAGAATACAAGTCAACAAACCGTAACAGGGGAGATTTTCAACGAAATCAGTATAAAAAATTCGATCAACCTGGGAGGAGCTTTGACGCTCAAAGAGAATCGCCCGAGAAAAACAAAATGCATGATAAAGATAATCAATTACAGTTAACTATCGATCAAAGTGTTATGACTGCAGTTCAAGAGATTTCAACTATTCACGAGAAGGAAAATCCTTATATCCCTCCCGAAATGGGAGAACTAATGAGACTTATTAAAAAGGCTCGAGAAATCTGTCAATATGGCCAAAACTGCAGGAATAGAGACCAAAAGTACCAAGCGTGTAGAAAACCACACCCGTTTATGCTCTGTCGGACTCCAATAGACTGCCTTCGTGGCCCTAGATCTAAATGCAACGGCGCGCATCTGTATTCGCTGATCAAGTTCCTTGTGGAAAACAGTAAAATTCCAATCTCTATTCATTAGGTCGACATCATGTTAATAGGACAGATAGAAGTGGCTTCTTTACTCAAAAAACAAGGAGAAATCCAAATCTGCCCTTTTGAGCTGCTCGACTACCAAGTCGTACTTGACGCACTGTCTGAAAAACAGCTTGATTTTAAGAAAAAAGTGGAAGAACTGAAACGAAATAGATTTGACTCTGGAGGTACAGGAAACGCTGATAATAGATTGCAAGAAGAAATCGCGGCGACTAGAATGAGGATTCAACAAATTGATATCATCAAGGATGTTTACATAAGAAGCATCAGCTCTGTGATGCTGAGGAACCTTTACAAATTCAAAGACAAATATCAAGAGATTTTCCATGATTTAATCATTGAGAAGAACTGCGCGATTAATTCCCTTCCAATCTACACCAAGAAACTTGAAATTATGAATTTTCTTGGCGCCACTAACAAAACTGACTCTTTTATGGTTCTAATCGGTGAGACAGGTTGCGGCAAAAGTACTCAGTTGCCAATTTACATCTTTCAATATTTGAGATATCGAGAACATCTCGGAAGGGCTATCATCGTTCAACCCCGAAAAATCGCTGCAATCTCCCTTGCAACGCGTGTTGCTCAAGAGCTGCGATCTGAAACTGGGAAATACGTGGGATATGTAATCGGAGAAAAGCCTGAAGAGCAAAAGATTTCACAAGACACTCGAATTATTTTCATGACGGAAACTCAATTCATTAAGACTTTACTGGAAAATCCTGGCTTGAACGGTTTTTCATATCTAGTTATTGATGAAGCGCATGAGCGGTCAATCAACTGCGACATCATCCTTGCTTATTTAAAAAAGCATTCGAGGCCAGATCTGAAAGTAATAGTAACTTCTGCAAGTATCCAATTCAAGAAATTTGGTAATTACCTCAAAACTACAAGAGAGGTCGAAGTGATAGGAAGACAATATCCTATAACCATTTGCAATTCACCAATAAACGTCTCTAACAATCAATATCTGTACGAGGTGAAAAATCTAATCATTAAATTGCTCAAGTACAAGCAGCAAGCGCTCAAAGATCCCGAAAGATTCTACAAAACGAACCCTGAGGTCGAGAGGGACATTTCTGTCTATACGGGGCATATGCTCGTGTTTCTTCCTTCAGTCGAGGACTTGGAAACGTTAAAACAGCAACTTACAGAGCTGAAAAAAAACAGTCAAAATATGCACAAATTTTTCGTTCTGAAATTTCATGCGAAAACGCAAATGACGAATGTCGAAAAAGCTTTCAGCTCTTGGCCTCCACCGAATCAAGCTACCAAAATCATCCTCGCCACCAGAGTCGCCGAGACTTCGCTGACCTTTGGCGATCTCTCAATCGTAATAGACGTTGGATACGAGCACGAAACAATCTACAATCCCGATTTTAACACATACGAAACGAAATTAGTTCCAATCTCAAAATCATGTGCAAAACAAAGGGCAGGTCGAGCGGGCCGTACGCGACCCGGAATTTGCTTCCGATTGTACTCTCAAGAGACCTTTGAAAGGTTCAACCAATCACGGACCCCGGAACTCCTTAAATTGGATCTCGAACTCACACTACTCACGGTGAATCGGTTGAACCTTGGGGATCTCCGTAAGGTTGATTTGCTTGATAAAGCGCCACTGAGTAGCATTGACTACGCGGAGAGCAATCTCATTGACTACAAGGCGATGACTAAGAAGGGAGAACTGACCTCCATTGGCATAAAGATGCAAAAATTACCAATCGAGCCTTTTTCCAGCAGGCCTTTATTCGAGGCTCTCGGACTTGATGTCTTTGATGACCTTGCAATAATCGTTTCAATGGTTAAGTTTTCAGCCAGTCTCTATGATTTTAACATTTCGAGAGGAGTTGACAGGTCTACTGCGAAGCGCCTCTGGGAGCAGTACTCCAAAGCAACGGGACCTGGAGAGGAATATGAGGGGGCTTACGGAGATCATTTCCTATACCTTTTTATTTTTAAAGAGTTTCTCAAGCTGTATCATAAAGCTCAAAAGGACGAGGAAAGTAAAGACCAGTCGAGAACAATAGAAGAAAAACAACCCAATGAAGCCGTCAAAACAGAAGATCCTGCAAAGAAATGGTGTGTTGATAACAAACTTAACTATAATACCCTGCGCCGAGCGTATGAGCTCTATAAAGAGTTAAAATCTCTATTTGAAAATGATGAAGAGCTGTTGGAATGCACAGCCCAGAAAAGAAAGGACGAAACACGTGTGAATACAATCCTTAGGAGTCTATTTCAAACGCATACGAGGAATGTGTGCGTTTGGTCAGGGGATCCTGCGCTTGGGTACGTTTTGCTTGGGAAGAATAACAATCTTGACAACATTTACATTCACGAATCCTCGCTCTTCTTTGGTAGAGAGTCAGAAACCAGTTGGGTAATGTTCTCAGATATCCAGTGTGGTATCACTCGAATAGCGCAATCGGTGACATCTGTCAACGAAACCAAGTTCAGATCTTGGTCGTCGTTAGAGTTACTCCAAGGACGCCTTAAAGAGACGAAGGAGCTCCTCAAGACTCAAAGTTTCACGATGATCAAATCAAAGAACTGTGGAACCGCGGTGCTCCGAGCGTTTAATGAAAAAATGACTCAATTAAGCTCTTATTGCACAACTCAACGGATCCTATACAAGGCTGACGCAGCGCTTGGGATGTTGTATGGTTGGTTCCCCAAATCGAACGAAACAGCGAAGCCGTTCGTCCTTAACATGCTTATTCAGGCGAAAAATGAACAAGAGAAAGAGATTTATGAACTTCACATCAAGGAGAATACCAGCGTTGCTCTGTCAAGAGGATGTAGTATTTCAGAAATAATGATTGATGACGAGACTATCTCGCTCACTGCTAGCGATATCCCTGGCGGGGTCACTGAAGAAGACATTAAAAGAGAAATTGATAGAGAATATGGTGGAGATAGTTCTCAGGTAAGGCTCGTTCTCAATAATTTCGATAAAACAGCAGGAAATTTTGCGCTGATCGTTTGCCGAAATAAAGAAATCGCTCAACAAATCCTCAAGAGTGGTCTTGTTGTCAATGATCGAGTGCTAAAAGTCGAGCCTAAGGCCTCACAAAACTCGGAAAGCAGAAATATTTCGTGTAAAGTATTTTGGTACTCAGGCATTCCTACTGGAGAAGCAGTACTGTCCTTTTCAGATTTTAAAGAGGCGAAAAAAGCGAGCAATATATTGAGTTGCTTCAAAGTTGACGGCTGGAAACTCAAAGCCACTATTAACAATAATGACATTGAGGTCAAGGGTTTCCCTTCTCATTTCGACGAAGTGGAACTTCAAAACTGGCTTTACGAAAACTGCGAAGAGATAAAGCCCCAGAATATCACTGTTGTTCGAGAAGACTACGAGTTCTATAAACACGAGACTCTGGAACGCGATCAAATCCTCGGATTTCTTGAGAAAATGAGAGCAAGACACAACGGTTCTGAGATTTTGATGAACCCTAACAAGACACAAAAAATGAGCTGTCGAATTTCGTTTAAGAGCTACTCCTCATTGAAAAGCTTTATGGAAGAAGTTGATCGAAAACAAATTAAGATTTACACTGAAAAAGAAGAAATTTCCGCAATCTCTTTGCATGTTAAACCTCTCCTTGAGGCCGGAGAAATTCGCTTATACAAGGAAAGATACCGTGTCTTTGCTAAGGAGATTCAAGAGGCTGCTAGGAAAACTAATGAGAAGTATGAAGGGACCCTGAAGGTTGAGCTACCGAGCGCTGAATGGGAGAGTATCAAAGCTATTACGTTCTTAAAAATCAAGATTAAGCCCTGCATGCCACTCAAAGATTTGGTTTCTGTCGCTCAGAAAAGCTTAGAAGTCAAAAAAATGTTCAAAGACATGATAAAAGGGCAACAGCTCAAGCTGTTGGCTGACCATGAGTTGGCCTCTTTAGTCTATAGCAGAGCATTCTCGCAGGAGCTCGAAAAGATAGCCCGTGCTCATGGTGTGTTTATAAGCACTAAATCTTCAAATAAAACGATCACTGCTTTTGGAAAGAAGGAAAATGTTTCAAAATGTGAAAGAGCCTTGATTAAAAACCTCGATGAAAAAATGGAGGACATGAAGAAGCTTGAGTTCACCCCTTCCGAATGCGATTTATCCTCTTTTTTCACTCACGGAATTGGCGCTCTACAGCGCGCTTGTCCAAATGTGTTGATCAACACATCACTCAAAAAAGGCGATTTTGTAATCGAGCTAATCGGACCAGGCGACGAACTTGAAGCAGCTGAGGACGAAATTGAAAAGATGCTGGAAGACGAGGGCGAAGGGAATCCAGAGCTTCGCTGCTGTGTTTGCAATACTTCATCTGTTGTTAATCCGTATCACATGCACTGTGGCCATAGATACTGCTTTAATTGCGCCAAACATTACTTGCTTGCTCTTTGTAAAAGAAGAGAGGTTGATTGGCGCTGCTTCAAAGAAGGGTGTGAGTCCAAACTAATCGTGCGAGATATTCTTGCTGTGGCTCCCGAGGAGGATTTAGTCGATTATCTGCGGAATGGGCTGTTGAAAAATAAGTTCGAGCAGAAAGATTCAAAATATGTCGAGTGCATCTGCGGATTGATCGTGCTAAGATCGACGATTAAAGTACAAAATGATGTCATTCAATGTAGCCATCTTGTATAGGATTATGATAGAAACTTATTAGAGAGCAAGATATTTTTATTGAATATGATAGTTTGAATTTATTTATTTAGTGATGACAGAAACCTGATAACCTGGAGAGAGAGAAAAAAAAATAAATTAAAAAATAACAGTGTTAATGGGACGCTCTTAAGCTGAATTTAGTTAATCATAAAAACCAAATTCCATTAATATTTCTGTAAAGCTTTAGTAAAAATAATTCGAATCGCTTGCGTTATCATTGCAATGAAGGTTACTCGGATTTTGGAATAGATACTATTTAGATTCTATAAAATAAGATCAATTAATTCTCAGAATTTATTGCTTTTAAATATTTACGGTATCTTCTTCATCGTAGAAGTTACGAACTTACAAGTGCCATCAGATGCGATGAGAACTAAAGGGAAAACTATGCCGGCCAATAGTGGAAATCACAAAACAGGAAAAAAGGAGCAAAAAGATGAAGAGCAAAAAGCATCACTCTTTCTCAAAAGAGATTACTCACAGTATAGGAATGTAAAAGACAAATTTATACAAATATCAGTCAGAGGACAGCTTATGACTCTGGAGCAAAAATTCGATGTTCTCACCCTAGGTGGTCTTTAGACAAATTTAGCAATTTAAACCTCTTATTATAATCAGACAACCAAGTGGATTGGGTAATTACTGTTAGAGATGCAGATAATTCATTGTTGGCTGTACGAGGATTTGCGAACCCTTTTTCTCAGCAACATGAAATTGTGAAACTTCTCCGCCAGCTTAAAATCCAAAGGCTTCTAACACATCAAAACGTAAGCCTGAATCATACATACCTTTATTCTTATGTGTTAAATTTCTCTCTGGAATTGACAACAGATATTAGGGATTTAAACGTCATATGAAGAGTCACTGACGTGTAAAATTATCCCTTTTATTAAGAAAATAATAATTTCTTCCTGCGTGTTAAAATCCCAGATATGTGATTTCTGAGCTATTAGATACAGATCTATCGTCTGTAATACGATCTCCGCAAGTCCTCACCAATGAATATTGTCAATATTTTATCTATCAAATCGTCCTCGCATTGAAATACATCCACTCAGCTGGAATCGTAATTAGAACATTAGTAAATAATAGCTTCATTGAAACCTGATTCTGACGGCGACCTATAGAACCCTAGAAAAATACTTGTGAACACTAACTGTGATTTGAAGCTCTTTGATTTTGAAGGCACAAGGCTCTTGGCTCTCGTTTGACAAAAAATTTCGTAATGAGTACATGGAGTAAACACTATCGAGCACCTGAAACGCTTTGGGAAGGTAACTACAGCAGACCAGGTAATGGAGAGTATCAAGCGAGCTAAATCTCAAGTATTTTCATGTTAGCGGATTTGTGGTTGGTGGGTTGTATACTCGCAGAGTTACTGAGAAGAGAGCCCATGCTACCTGGAGTGTCCAGTCCATAATAATTTAGGAGTCGGAGATTCGTGCTAATATTGATTATTTGCAGCGCTGAATCAATTGGAAGTAGTGTTCCAAGTGTTTGGAATGCCTTCAAAGGAAGATATCCAAGCTACTTTGGGGCAGAAGATTGCGAAGGAGAAGGAGATAGTGAAGTTAATTTCGAACGGTCCTGAAATAGGAACGTTCGATACGCTCTTTCCAGGGGGCGGACCCTCAGGCCCTGGATCTATTGAAGAAACTAATGAAGTTTAATCCTCAAAAAAGATGGATAGCAGAAGAGGCTCTAAGTCATCCCTATCTGTAAGAATTGCATTTCCCTGAGAACGAGGTAAGATGTTCATTATTAGTTGTCTTCATGGTCAGAATGTAATGTTATGTTCTTCATCACTGTCAGCCAGTAGGAGCTCCCATCCTTGAAGGAGAGTTTGAATTTGAACAGTACAAACTTTCTAAAGAGCAATTAAAAGGTAAGGAGCATTTTATCACTGACAGCACTAAGAGAATTATTTCGGTATTAGACATGGTGTATGAAGAGATAGTGCTCTATCACTTTCAGGATTTTCGAAAAGAATATAAAAAGCGGCTGCAAAATGGAGAAAGCGTTTATTAGGAAATTTTGGGGTCCAAGTGTACGCCGAAGGCGAGCAATTTCACCTCTCAATTAACACGTAACAAATTTATGGTACCTTTTCAGATG
>ENA-UOTZ01001311-UOTZ01001311.1-compost-metagenome-genome-assembly--contig:-NODE-1311-length-17571-cov-6.065108_pt1 | contig 17571 bp, 6 predicted proteins | sample MGYA00238144_ERZ746983 | MGnify/ENA primary metagenome ERZ746983 (study PRJEB28759, sample SAMN06268863) | compost metagenome | isolation source: single cell | place: USA: California, Emeryville, Joint...
TAACAGAAAAACCTTCTTCCTCCTCCAGCAGCCGGCGATTTCGCTATACCCATTTTCCCTTGCCCTTCTAGCTCTTCATTCCTTTTCTTCAGAGCTATTATCATATTCTCCAACTCGATAACTCGACCTCCGCCCTGATTCTCTTTCAGCGACTCCAATTCTTCTGAAAGCTGCATATTCTGCTCCATTAGAATTGAATTCTCCTGCATGAACTTGTTGTTCGTTTTCAACAGCTGGTCAATCATCATCGAGTTCTGCTTATTCTGATCCTGCAGCTCTTTCAGATGCTTATCTAACGCCTCAATCCTCTGGGCTTCCTCCTTCGACGGCGAAGCCTTCCCTTCTTTATTTTCACCCGAAGTCTTGATGAGCTTAGTCGGGACCTCCACTAACTCGCTGTCTTCTTTAATACTAAAGTTTGCTTGTTTCACATGTACTTTCAAATGGATATCAGAACCAAAAACTTTCGAAAATGGAAACTGAGAAGAAAACAAGAGGAAAATGCTGCGGTTAAGCAGTAAAATCTTTATGATTTTGTAGGATTGGAGATTGAAATTAGACTGATTTTTCACTACCCTTGTTAAAAGCAGTAAATACTCCTAATGTATTTTTACAATCATTCATATTAACAATCATGTAAGTTTTTTTCTGAGCTGGAAACACTTCAACTACCTAAATGTTAGTGAGATTCATGATGCGATTCATGAGTAGTTGCTTTGTTCTCTTCAATTGATTTCATGTGTACTTCATTCTCCTCCTCTTCAGCCAAATCTAGTGATCTTCCGTTGGGAAACCACGAGAGATTGTCAGCCTTGTGTTTCGACGCTATATATGATTCGATTCCATTGTATTCCAATGGATCCTTTTTCTTGAGCATATACAGATAATAGACATAATTCCACAGATGATGATTGTACTGAATATGATGGAAGAACCCTTTGCCGTCTTTATCCAACTTCCAGCGATCGATATCACAAATGAAACATTTATTATGCATATCGTGTTCAATATGCTCCTTCTGTTTTCTCAGCGTACCAAAAGTGAAGATGATCGTCACCACAAGCAAGTTCAAAAATATTAGATCAACCACGATGAAGAACGTTAACTCCCAGATAACTTTCGTCCACCATAGAGACCGCGTGTGTGGATCATAGGATGGCGTCTCCGTTACGTCTCCAACTCCTCCAAGGCTCCTTACTCCGTAATTTAACGTTGTAATGAAACAATGCAGCATCGAAGTGCAGGATCTTTCTGAATTTTTCGTATACAGATCGTCAAGGAACCAAAATCCGAAAATCGTATAGATGAAAACGAAAATCAATCCGAGGATTCCTGTCATGATGAGCAATCTGCCGTTTAACGAGACAGCTCGCACCACGTTTTTGAGATTAGAGAAACGGTTAACGACGTCCAACAGCAGCAATGAGTAGACTAACTCTACCCCGAAGAGTCCTAGTATTGAGATAATCAAATATAAAGTGAGAGTTCGGAAGGCTCCATCTGAAAGGAGGAAAGTCGCGTTAGTCCAATAATACAGAAACGTTGTCCAGGGATTACCGAAGCATCGCTTACCATTGAGCATGAAAACGGAGCACTCTGGCCCATACTGCAGAAGTAACCGCCTTGTTGTAGAGATGTCGAAGTCTCTGATATCATCGAGGTTATTTTCGCTGCGTCTGATTATTTTTTCTAAATCATCCTCGCTCTCACCTATTTTTTTATAGAATTTCTGCTTGCTGTTAAGGTCTCTCCATTTCTTTCGCAAGTGAAGCGGTGCTCTGAGCATAACCCATGAAGCAGTTAATAAGCCGAGGATGATGATTTGTATTATCCCCAAAACATGTATGGCGCTTTTGACGTTCATTTTCCCCATGTAAGCTGTTATGAGCATCCCATTTCTACCAATATCATTAGAATCATCAAATACCCTGACATAAGTAAAGAGGATTATCAAGTTAATCACGAGAGCGATGACCGTTGATAAATTTCTCAAGAAAGTCAGTCTCTTCGAAGTTAATTTCGGGCGCCATCGACTCAGTTTTGAAAAATGCTCCATCTCGTCGAAAAGATATTCAGTTGAATTCAGCAGGCCATGGATCTTCTCATTGGGAGAGTCTCGTTTCACGTGTTCCATGAGGTATTTCTTACTAGTACGAGACAGGAACCTCGTCTCGGGTGAAAGCGGGAAGTATACTTTGATCAGTTGCTCGTGGTAGAAGATAATTTCAATATTAGCTATATTCGCCTTGAAGAAGCTCAGCGCTCCAGTCGTCTTATCCTCGATCTCGTTACTTAGTATATCAGCTATAGCTTTGTTATGGTCTGCAAGAGTCAACAGCAAGATGAATACTCCAAACTCCTCAAGGATCTCATCGTCGAATGGATCTTCCTGAGCTTTAAGAGCGTCTATGATCGACGTTGTTTTTGCTGATTTGTTGAGTCCTTTACGCTTGCAGAAAGACTCAAATTCATCTGTTAGCTTATTAATCACGAATTTGAAATCGATGTGAAGACACATCTCTTGAATTATGCTCTCGTTTGTGTTTCCTTCCAGCAGAGAATAAAGTAGCTTCATTGCTTTTGCTGCGGTCGCGGTTAGAGCTTTCAATCTCTCTTCAGTGGTAAACCCACGCCGCTTCTGCTCTGAGATTTTGTGGAACATAGTGGCATAATCCATGCAAGAATTTATTATTTTTGATGCAACTAGCGTCCTTTGATTCTCCGGGCAAGGTCCTTGGACGGCTTCGATGAGAAAGTCTAGCAACTGGTTCCCAAAATCGAGACAGCTTGCGTTAGCGAATTTGATATATGAAGCAAACCAAACTGCTGAATTGGAAAGGAAATCAAAAGATTTCACGTTGATACTATCATTCGAAACCAGCTGTATTCGCAAATGATTTTGCATTTCGAAATTGTGGCCTTCGCAGAACAATTGTAAAAGTCTGAAGAGTTTGACCAGCTTATCTATATTATCAGTGATTTCGCTCTGAATCTGAGCAACATTCTCTGCTCCATCTGGTTGGGTCACTCTATCAGCCGTTAAAAATGTTTTATTTTTATGCTCATCTTCCTCGTGGAAAATATTTCTATTCGCGAGTCTTTCATTCAAACGGACCATTTCTTTCTTCATTTCTTCAAACCCACTTATTATCTGCTTACGAATCGCTAGAATAAAGAGGCTCTGAGTGTCATTCTTCATGAAGTCCAAGAAAACTTTCTGCACGTTATGATTTCCTCCGATCAGCAAAGAAATCGCCAGCAATATCAATTCTTCAGTAATCTCTTCGCTACGGCTTTTCGGAAGAAGCTGACACACTACCCCCACAACTCCAAAGTTCGTCATCTCATCCTGTCGCTTTCTCACCCTCTTTTCGAATGCGATCCAGTCTTTTGACTCCCATTCTGCAGCTGGCTTACTGCTCCCTGGAACTTCTCTCTCGATTATCCTCCTGAATATCCTGATTCCCACAGTCTTTAAATCGTCATTAAATGAGTCTTCCTCTCTCAAGATCAAGTCTATTAGTGCCTCAATAACTCGCCTGTAAGTCACAGGACTTCCCTCCTCGACAGCCCTTTCGATGTTGATGATCATCTGTGTCATCGCATCAAATTCAGTATCAATTTTATCAGTAAACGCCTCCTCGTTTAAACTTTCAAGTTGTGCCATAAGCTTTTGAAAGTTCGTCTGCTCTTCAAACATTTCAGGCTCTCCAATTAACAAACGAGGCGTCTTCACTTTGAATTTCGTGAGCATGGTTTTATTCTTAGTATACCTCTTTAAGGTCGGAGAATTTTCCTTCAGGACATCGAGATTCACCTCCTGACGCTTTATAAGCAGTTCGGAAGTGAGACTCATGCTCTCGAGTTTTTCATGGTGGTACTTCTCCAGAATACGGTAGAGTTTGCCGACATCTTTCAGTTTGTAATGATCAGAAGGTGCGAGGTTGAATTGTTTGACTTTTAGGACTGTTTGTTGGAGAAGATACTCGTAATTAGGGAGATCAATCGTGTTTTTCTTCCTGAACAGCGAGGTCAGATTCAATATGACGCCTTCGAAAACGAAGACTTCTTCAATGCGCTTCGACCCTATGATTCCCTTATTTGCCCAAACTTCATATGAGCTCCACCCTGAATCAAGCAAAACTTGTAAATCTTCAACGACAGTAACGAACATCTCACTGAGATACTGCTCGTCTTTGGAGAGAGTTTCTTTCTCGGTGTCCAAGTACACATGGTAGAGGAAGTACATAACCGCGTATTTTACATAATAGCATTTATTTGCAAGGTTATAAATGTGTTTTAAGATCTGTAGTGGAAATAAAATCTGACACTTGCTCTCAGTAGCAGCGTTCTTTCCCTCGCATGCTACGGCAAGGACGTCGAGGAGACTTACAAGGTAATCAAGTTCTCCGGGAAGCATGACGGTAGGAGTATGTTCATTAAGTTGCTGATCGTAGTTTTTGAATTCTTCCTCCAACGTTTCCCAAGTCCTGTCGAGTTCAAAATCAGGGATCAGAGTGGCATACTCTTTCCTTGACAAGCAGTTTATTACGAGCGTTTGATTCTTTTTCAAGGTATTGTCTTTGTATTTCATGAGAGAGTTGAATGTTAAAAGCAGTTTGCCGCGTCTAAGATCGCTGTTTGGAAGGTATTCAATCAACTTTACGACTACAAGGAGATAATTTTCTAAAGTAGAACTGTCGCTTAATAGTGATTTATTATTGTAGAAAAGTTCAACGATTATGCTTTCAAGACCAAGCGAAGTGTCCTTCTTTAGCATTTTCAGCAGCAAGAAGTTATTTCTATTGACAATTGCTTGGTTCTCCTTGTCTTGACAGGCGAATCTTGCTAAAAATTTGACACAGGCTTTTAGTATTAACCTCTTTGAGCTCTCTGGGTTTGCATCATCAGACTCAATGCGGCCCTTTAAATCGTAGTTCAAAATATCTAAAACTCCCTTGTAAGTGTTCATGTACCGCAATATTTTCTGGTAGATAGGATGCGGACCAGTACCAAATTCGAAAATCTCATCAGACTCTGTGCTACGATTTGTTTGAAGGCTCGATTGGGTGAACTGTTTTTTTGTATATATGATTTTGTTTTCAGTCACGCCATCTTTTGTCATCTTTAGAAATTCGCTCAGCATGCGAATTGCTTCGAGGACCTCCTCGTTCAGCTTTTCGGAGGCTTGGTCAGACTTTCCGTACCATTTCTCTGTAGTTTCCGCCAATTCTTGGACTCTTTCTCCCAGTCTTCGGATGATTTGGATATTGATTATGGTCTCGTGATCATCGACTAGGTGCACGAGCGAAAGAGTCTTTTTAAGACTCCAGCGTTTAAAATGCTGGTCATAAAGGATTTCAAAGGCTAATTTTTGGAGTTCGCTGTTTTCATAGAGCAGCAAATCTGCCAATATCAATGAAAATGAGGTGTGTGAATAGCTTCCAGCATCAAGTTCTTTTTTCGAGCAGATTTCTTCGACCCAGTCTTGTGGGGTTGATTCGGTTAAATTGGAGTTTGGCTTACTATTGTGAAACAATTTGGTTTCTTGCTGTTTTTTGAATTCAGCTAAGAAGCTCCTCATGTGCATATCTTTAAAGAAATTCTTGATAATTCCAATGATTTCCAACGCCTTGAGCTTGATCTGCATTAAAGTTTCAGTTTCACCGGTTGCTTGATATCGTGAGCTAAAGCTTACTGATTCTGGATTAGCAACAATCGCTTTGAATGCGAAACTCGAGGATTTTTTGTTCCCCTTCCTGAATTCATTCTCTGCTACAGTTGTCACATCTTTCAATCCATTCAACATTTTCATGAGCGGGTGCAGCAGGCTCTCGATGTCTTTAACTGTGGTGTAAAACCCAAAGCTCACCAATAGTTTGCAATTTTCCAAGAGAATGTACGTCATTTTATTCAAATCCTCTTCGAAAGCGCGCATATAGCCTTGAGTAGCGATATTCTGGAAATATTCTTGAAGAAACTCCTTAAAAGAGTCATGCTCATGCGAGTCTCTCGCAGAATTGAGCATCTCTCTACAGTTTTCGGAATTTATGTCGTCCCAAGTGATCAGATAGTTCGGGACGTTCAAAGGCTGATAAGTCTTATCGACCCAGAGGTGATTGAATAATTTGGCAAATGCACTGCGCATTTCGATAGGGAATTCCTCGCTCGACAGTATCTCAAAGCAGAGCTCGTACGTATAAATCTCTTTGAGTCCATCAATCGCTATATAATTCCTCGAAAGGCACAGATCTGCGAGAAGATAGACCACACCAATATAATAGTCATAAACGAGAGCATCATTGCCGCCTCTCTCGCTCGCCACCGCTTGGAACGTGCAGAGCTCGATCCATTGGCCAAATGGAACGATATTGATGAATATTATTTGATTTTCCCTAAACTCGATGCGGTAAACGATCTGATCTCGGATATGCTCGTCTTCGAAAATAAGCGTCGAAATCGCGTCTTGATTCTTCATCATCGGTTCTCTGTCGCATACAGTCAACGCGCGAAGCAGATTCACGTATTTTGGGTGCGGGTGTCGACTTGTTAGCATGCCAATAAACTTCGATATAGTCTCAGGGTTAATCTTGCTCTCGAGGATCCTCTTGTTGTTATCGATGAGCTCAGTGAGCGTCAGCTCGGCTAACAGGTCGTATTTCGAGTCCGAAAACATAGATTGATAAATGAATAGATCCAGCCATTGCGATGCGTAGAGCTCATTAGGTCGGTACTCTCTAATTGTATGTTTGATCAGCTTGTTAGAAAGCTGAAATACTTGAATCATCAGCGGGTTGGTGATCGTATCCATCCGATAAATGCCAAGAGCGAAGGGATAAAACAGGATATCAATAAGCACCTCTATGAGTTTCATATCTTTAAGCAGTCGCTGGCGGTTGGACCAAGTTAGACCCTCACAGGTAAAAGGGTCGGGGGTGATGTCTTCGACTTTCACGACGAAAAATATCAACTGTTCCAATGTCTCAAGCGCTTTGGTTAGGTAATCTGATGTTAAATACTCCGTTTGCTGAGCTTTAATCACGTCTCGAAGAAAATGCAGCCTCGTTAGAGCAGAAGCAGCAAAGAGTACATCTTTCTTCTCGCTGTCGTCAAGTTTTTCAACAACAAACGTATGTTCCGATGACTTTTGTGTGTCCATGTACGTTGGCTTCCGTTTCACGCAAAACTCGCTGTCTTTGAGTGGTTTAAAATAAGAGGAGAGCTGATTGCTGTCCTTGTGTGGTTGACTGAAACTCTCTCTGAAGCTTTCTCTCGCGCTTATTTTAATACTGCCAATAAGATGCGTTGCTCCAGTGTACCGCTGCTGAGTAGAGTAGTTATTGAACATTGAGTTAACTGGGGTTGTTTCAGGGAGGACTCGCAGGAATAGGTTTTGACCTCTAGCAAACGACAAAGCGTAGGAATTTCCATTAATCACGTTCGGGTTTTGTTGATAAGCTAGCGGGATGAAGCTCACGCAATTTGCAAGATCTATAGCGGCTTTTTCGTCTCTTTCCTGTGCCAGAAGAGGAATAACTCGAGCTTGATCCATACGAACTTCATCTAAAATCATAATTCTTCCAGTGAGAAAATGACGCAGTTTGTAAAGACTGCAGTTTCCGGTCATGATCTCAGAACCTCGGCCTTTCACGGCTAGCTGTTCTACCTCCCATATCTCGCTGACTGAGAGACTTTCTTCAGGATAGTCTCCTGAATACTTTCGCACGTAAACTTCTGGGTTTTCTTGCTCATAAGCAATATCAGCAGCAACATAGCCGTGAACTCCCATATGTCTCAATCTGATAAGATCTCCTCCCATAATGCTTTTCGTCTCCTTCTTTTCTTGATTGTCGCTTTTGGTGACACGCCTATAGTACAGCAACCGCCAACTTGTCTCCTTATACTCAGACAAATGCGCTTCAAATCGAACAGAATAAGGGTCCATCTTTCGAAATTCAACGGTTTTGTACGGAGATGCAGTAGCGTGGACGTTCTCGACTTTAATTGGGATATCAAGATCAATACGACCTTCCCTCGCAAAATTAACATAGCAATTCAGTTTTGTGTTCTGTAGCAGAATCTCTTGATCATAGTGAATAGGATCACCTTCATGACAGACCTGATATTTAGGGAGAATTCGAAATATCATTCCTGCATTATAATCATCCGATAAAACAAAAGTATAGGCAGATTTCTCAAATTCCGCAGTCGTGACTTTTCCATCAAGAAAAGATTCTGAATCCACATGCATTAGCTGTATTTCGGAGCCATAGCTGACGGCAGATCCTTGGTAAACCTCAAGAAGTTCTTTATTCGCAGCTGCTTCTTCAAGGCGACGGCTCTGAGCCTTCTGAAGATTGTATTCGTATTCATCAGCGAGTGCTTGATCATCGTCATTACCAGAGTCTTTCATTACGTCATATTTTGGTTTTTCTTTCTTCAATCGCCGATATTCTTTGTGCGCTTCATAGTTGAGTTTGGGCCAAACTTGGAAAATAAAGTCCCGGTAGTTCTGAATTACGGCTAAATTTTCGTCGTTGTTCTGTTTGGCTGCGAGCTCGACGAGGTTGAATGGAAGAGTTTGAAAAAAAATACGATTGTCAGTGAACCCGGTTGATGATAGTACGCCATCTATTGTACTTTTCAGATGAGCATGCTTTTTAAGGTGTCCGGCGATTATAAAATAGTCGCCGTACAAAAGATGAGGCTCGATTTGGAGAGCTTCTATCTTGGACATTGATTGCTGGTAGAGGTTACAAATAAAATAGCAATCGCTGAAAAATTAATTGAGTCAGGGCTTTTGATTGATATCCCAAACTTTTATCATGTGTTAAATTTTATATTGCTGAAAGGTTAACTTGTGTGGACAACTGGCAAATTCTGAGTGCAGCGAAGAGGATAGATGGAGTTAAGGCGCCAGTTGAAGGAGAATGTAAAGTGAGCTTAACTATTAGATCAGTCAATACGAATGTTCAGATGGCATATTGAAAAATAGACATTTTTCATGAAAGGGATAGCTTGAAGCTCAGAAACAAAGAAGAATATTAATCGAGAGAATATTTCATGCAGAATCGATATTTTCAAAGGAAAATTTTTCGGTGCCGCATTTGGGCTGACCCCAGTTTGCAGCGATAAATTCATTACTTAACTGCACAGGGCAAATGTACTTATTTTTCACCTTTTGTCTCGATAATAGAATCTTGCTTGCTTAGAGTCACGATAGAAAGTTTCGTCATGGCAAATTTGAAAGTTGCTGTTGATTTATAATCGTTGAGGTTTGTGGAGCGCATTTTTTGCTCCTGAATTGAAATAGAGTTGGGTGACTCAATTTAGTTTCGCTTTTCAGTTTTTCTTAAGTTTTCAAATTCCTTCCACAAACTTTCGATTAAGCAAGAAAGAAAACTATCTTCAAATTAATTTTAGCTTAACAACTCTCTCTTTTCTGAAATATTTTACACATCGTTGTTGTGGTACCCTTTTGCCTTCATGGACTAACTCCAAACAAGTGCATTTAGAATCTTTAATTAGCTTAGCAAATATCCATCTCTTTCTCGTTTCTGATTGGTCCTGTACCAATATTACTTGACTTTAAATGGATAGAAACATAGATTTTCGAGAAATGCATTTGTCGTTCAACTCTCATTAATATCAAATAATATCAACATATTATCTAGATAGATATACCACTGAGCATGCATACACGACCTTATCGACTCCCTCCGCTTTCCTGGCAACCTTTCTTTTTCGACAATTCAAACGGCAAGATCAAAGCTCTAATAGAACGGCGAAGATTCTTAGAATCATTAAATCATTAATTAATTTTAACCAAATCGATTGTTCTTAACGACACGAAATAGTTCCATCTTACTGAATGGTCTCCGATTTTTTATGAGAATACACTACACACCCCAAGAAATGACCAAGCAAGCCATTCAGTCTCTTAGTAGCATTATTACCCTTAGCCTCTAGTACATTCTAATCAGACTTTTCAAGATTTTTCTCCCTGTATCAAGATTCTAACGTAAGATTCCAGTTAGATTTGGAATTTTCGACAATTTCATTATTTAAGCTACTGATTTCAATTGAAAAATAACAAAATATCCTATCCAAACCAATCTAAGATCTCTCACACCAAATGAGTCTTTTCAACCTTCTCAGAAGAGGAAGACACCCAATCAGACGAAGACTTTTCAGAGAGCCTCTTTACGATATGGATCCGTACGATGAATTCCGTTACCAAGCCAACCAGATGAGAAAAACGCTCGAAGAGCTCGAAGAGGCATTCGACACTCATTACGAGCCTGAGTCCATGCATCGAAGAAGAAGACATCAAATTGCCGAAGCAAGGGGCTATGCCAGAGACAGCGCCGATGAATCCGCAGATGAAAAATTCGAGAGACAGAATCAAGTCGCTAGAAAGACTAGAAACATGGAAGATTACTTCTACCCCTTTAGTTCAACGAAAAGCAAGACCTTTGAGAGAGCGAGCAAGATCTTCGAAGAAGCAAATCAATCTGAGAAGCTTACGCTCAATGAAAATGATGAGCTGCTGAATAGCCATAAGGAAGACTTCAGCGAGTATCTAGACTATCTTGACAAGAAGGGAGATGTCGAGTTGTCGGCAAGCAGTTTTGAATCCGCTACGATCTTCAAGGACGGTAAGACGGTAACTGTGACGAAGCATTCGAAGCTGCAGCCTGATGGAACAGTGAAAACTGAGATTAATCAAGAGGTTATGGATAAGAGCGGTAAGAAAGACAACAGGAAATGGGTCAAGGAAGACACTTTGAGGAAATCGCTTGGAAGTAAAGAGACAAAAGAACAAGAGTCAAAACAGAAACAGGAGGAAAAGGAACAAGCAAAGAAACAGGAGGAAAAGGAACAAGCAAGGTCACAGGAGGAATCCTCTCTGGGAATCTAATTAACAGACTGCGGGAGTTAAACCATGATGCGTTTGTAACAAGATTTATTCGAGTTTATTTATGCTTCAGCAGTTGAAATTTAAGAGAATTTTATATAATAATTGTGTATGATCTTGCATATCGTTTAATTATTGCGACACTAATTGCTTTGTGGATTGTGAACTCAACCGTGAATGCAAACTAAAGCAAAGTATATATTCCTATTCATTAAATCTGAGAAATGGCTATTTTCTCAGCATTTATGTTCAATAGTCCAAATTACTCAAGATGACATTGCATTTTTCTAAGGTAGCTACGTTTTTTATTTTAGTACAGTACTATAGGGCTTTTTACTACTCGTATCTTGATAGATACTGGTTTTCGCGTAAAATCTCTCAAATAATTTTTTATTGTTAAATAAATTCGCTTTTACAATGCAGGGTCCTGAAGAATTCCTTGCGAAGTTAGAAGAGGCTCAAGCCGAAGCCGCTGAATGGAAAAACGCTTATGAGTCGCTTGTCGCCGAGAACATCCGAGTGCTTGAAGAAGAGCGAATCAACATGCAAGCAAAACTAAAAAACGAGTTCGTAAGCGCCTTTCTTTGAATTATCTAACTACTGCACTCATAATTGCAAAGGAACTGCAAGTTAAAGAGATCACATCAAAATACCTCGAAGAAAGAAATCAATACGAGAAACAGATCCGCCAACTCGAAGGAAAGCTCCATGATCTCGAAGAAGACGGCACTCCTAACAGATCTGCTGATAGAAAAGGCACTATGAATTGGAGAGAGAAATACAACCAACTCCAATCGCAAATGGACGGAAATATCAAAGAAGTCAAAGCCCAAATCGAAAAGACTAAAAAAGCTGAGATGGATGCTTTGTTGAAACAGCTGCAACTGCAGTCTCAGACCGAAGTGGCAGCGTTACAAGGCAGAATAAAGCAATATGAGGACCAACTAGCCGCGCTCAGTGAGAAAAATTCAAAATTGAGCACGAAGGTAAACAAACTTCAACAAGAGCTCCAAGACAAAGATGACGAGATCCAAACGCTGCAATCGAACTTGGAAAATAGTGAGGCTCAGCAAGAGGATGTTCCGGCGCTTAAAAATGAGATAAAGGAGCTAAAAGAGCAGCTGAGGAGCGCTAGGAACGAAATTTCGAAAAAAGATCTTGAAATTAAAAACCTTAAGGTGAAAGGGGAGATCCAAGAGTCTGAAAAGAAGAATGAGCTTGAAGAATTAATGAAAAAGCAAAAGCGAGAGCTTTCGAAGAGTATGGATAAATTAGAAATCGAGTTGCAGCAGCAAGAGACTGAAAATGAGGAGTTAAGGAAAAAGATAAGCCAATTCGAAGGAGAAATTGCTTCGCTAAAGAAAGAATTAAATGATGAGAGAAAGAAAAGTAAAACTAGAGCTGAGGGCGGAGAACAAAGCAACCAGAAACCTGCAGGTCGGATGAACGCTGAAAGTGTAAGTGAATATGACTCTCAGTAGGTTTGATCATGTGATGTTGAGATTAGGATAGCCAAAGAGATGATTATAAAGTCGCTTATGAGAGACTGGAGAGAGAATATACGTCGGTGAGGAAAAGATTGGATAAATTGACGGAAGAATTAAATAGCTTGTAATTATTGAATTGGTTAGCTGTATAATGAGTAATAATGAAGGTACGGCGAGAGGGACTATTATAGAGACCAATGGGAGAGACAGCAGCATGAACTTGTGCTAAAGAATCGGGAAATGCTTGAGAATCTTCAACAAATTGCGGTATTGAAATTGAAATACGAAGAGGCGTTGGATTCGCTTGAGCCAGTGACCACTACGGTGACAACTGCAAAGGTATATTTTTATTGCTAATGCGAAATGTAGTCTGATTGCTCGTTTGTCTTTTAGATATTGGTTAGAAGTCCGAAGCGTGATGATGTGAGACCGGAATAAGACTGTTAGCTCTTTAATGAATGAGATTTAGTATCATCTTTTTTTGTTGAGATTATACAAACGATCAATCTCTGTTTCCTCTTTCTCTACATTTATTTTTTAACTTCGTGAACTTCTGCTCAACAAGAAATTAATGAATTGATGAGAGTAATTAGTTTCGATGTTTGCCTGAGAATTAACTGAAAAATATTAATGGAGATCGTTCCCTCATTATCTATGTAAACCTTGGGCTAGAGGCAATTATGGTTCATCTAATAAAGTTGAGTAATGAAAGCAAATTGCATTAATTACTTGCAGATGGCTCTTTTACTTCATGAATCCGAGTCATTAAGGATATAGAATTTATATCATGAATAAATGCTCGCAAAATTTTGTTGATCTTAAAAAGAGAGCGTTAGTGTCAGTAGTTTGATATTACACGTATTTAACAACTAAATTTCCGTCTGATCTCATCAGAAGAAATAGACGCGCTCAGAAGGTATACTTTAATTTTTTTGAACTAGCACGATTTATTCAAAGTTTCCTTAAACAACAGCAATCCAAAATTCCAATGCATAGAAACGATAGAAGCCACCACCATCACGGACCGAAATCCTCTCACTCGCTGCTTGGCGTTCTTGCCACTACAGGACTAGGCATCGCAGCAGGTTTCCTAGCAAAAGTTTTCCTCGATGACGCTAATCAAAAGACAGAAGCAAAAGAGAAAATGTATTTAGCTCATTCTTTTTCCATTCTCTAACAACATTAATATAGCAAAGAACCAGTAAAAGAGGATTCAAGCCCTCTGCCTCAGCAGACGAATAAAAATACCACACAAGCCACATCGACGCTCAATATCTCTGAAGATTGTCTCTCAGACCATGAAGAGCTTATTTGTCCTATCTCGCAAGGTAATATTTGGGTTCTGAACATGATTTCTAAATATCTTCGGCTAGAATTGATGAAAGATCCCGTTTTTAGCAGGAACTGTGGTCATACATTTGACCGCACTGCCATTGAAGATTGGCTGAAAAAATCTGATAGCTGCCCTTTGTGCAAAGTACCCTTAACGAAGAATGATTTGATTCAGAATTATAATCTCAAGAATATAGTCCGCAAAATTGCTCAATAAGGCAGTCTGATGAATTTGTGCTTATTATGAAATTTTTTTTTGAAGTTTTCATATTAGGTATTTACAATTAGAGTGAATGGTGAGTGTGAATGGAAAGTTTAGTGAATTATTTTCTAAAAGGTGTTGCTATGGTATTATTATCTTATTATCAGGCAAAAATCAATTGAAATCAAAACTCTCAAGTGTATAGAGACATCCTATAAGCTGATATGGATTCAAATTCAATTAGCGCAGTTATCATTTAGGAACGGCCTTGAGAAAAAATGTTTACACTAGCTGCGACTTGTAAATTCGCGAGATAATTCTATACGTAGGAGTTGATGGGTCGTATCGTTTCTTTTATTTTCCTTCAACAGCACTTTCATGCTCGAGGAACGTTTGTGCGATAACTTTGTTTACATTTCCTTGAAGGAGCTCCTTCAGCTGCTCATACTCTCGTTTAACCTTCGCGTGTTCTTCCCTCGACTGACCAATACTCAATTCCAATTGCTCAATTTTGCTTTTTAGGCTTTTTTCAGTTTGCTGCCATGCTCTTTTATCCTCTTTTGCAGCTGACGCTAACTTTTCCATTTCCAATTGATAAGTCCCTCTCGTGCGAGAGCCATGAGAATGTAATACACTGACCTCCTCTTCCAACTTGGCCAAAGCTTTTTCCTTCCAATCTGCCTCTTGTTCGAGCTGCTCGTTGATTTTCAACGCCTCAGCAAGCTGGTCCTTTAGCTTCCGGTTTTCTACCAACATTTTCTCTATTTCTCTCTCTGCACCTCCAAAGTTCGCCGCTCGTGACTCTTGTTTCACTTTACCAGGACTTCCAAGAGTTTTACTTGACCTGACTCCGCTCAACTGCGACCCTTGCTCCTCCTTTAGAGGAGAAACGTCTCTTCGATCACCTCTGAGTTTTTCGCCGATTTCTCGGAAGACTCTTTGGATCTTATCGTTCTCTTGCTGTTGTACCTGCTTTCGTACCTGTTGTATCTCCAACTCATGATCAACGCGCATTTTCTCAAGCGTTCCATTAAGGCGTTTCACCTGCTCACTAAGTCTCTGGCACTCCTCGGTCCATTCATTTTTCGTTTGTTGTAGTTTCTTTTCGTTTTCTCTCACGATCTGATTCATTTGTTCGCCGTATCTAGCGATTTCGTCGTTCAGCGCCTTGATCTTTAGCTCGTATCTTTTCTGCTGTTCTTTCAAGTTTTGATCACGTTCAATACTAAACTTTTGCATTTGGTTAAACAATTCATTGTTTTGCTGGTTCAAGTTCTCATAGTCGCTGCTGAGCCTCTTCCATAGTTTTTCCAGCTCTGCGACTTTCGCTTGGCTGCGCTGAAGCGCATCTTCAAGCTCGATGTTCTTTTTCTCAGCAAGAGTCCTCAGTCTTCTTTCTTCATTTATCTCCTGTTCTAGTTCCATTCGTCGTTTATCAATTGCCTGTGCAATTCTCTCCTTTTCTAGCTCATTTTTGCTAATTAAACTTTCAATTTGAGCTAGATATTTCTCTTGTGCTCGAGCTGCTTCTTGCTTGTAAGAGTCTTTTAGTTTTCTCATGTCTTCCTCTTCTTTGCTGGTTCGCCCTGGCGAGTGGCCCAGAAAATCTTGTTTATTGAAGACTATTAAGAAGGTTAAGAGCAATAATTAATTCAAAATTTACTTCGTCTTTTTTCAAAATCGTCTTTTCGAATTGGCTGGTAGCTTTTCTCGCCAGGCTTCAAAGGAGAGTTCGAGAGGCTTTTTTCCTCGCGGTAGGCTTGTCGAACTTCGCCGATAGATTGAATATCTGGAACGCTAGCTTGCTTTCTTCCGAATGACGCAGCGCTTGAGGGTGGGTTCGAATGAGCAGATTTTGGGCCTGGAGAATTGTCGCTTTCGTCTTTGAAAAATGAATCTACTTTTCCAGGAGATTTCTCAGCGCTTTTAAGGCGTTTAGGCGGCGGAGACAATTCACTTTGCTGTTTGTTGAGGAGGTTTTGGATATCTTTGAAGGAAGATGCTTGCCCCTCAAGGCCGAAATCCAGTTTCTTTTCAACAGCGGGAGATCTGGTCTCGTCGTTGCTGTGACTAAATGATTTGTTTTTCTGATGAGTTCGTCCCTCATACTCCTTTTGGAGACTCTTCGAGTTGTCGGATAACCCCAAATATTCTTTAGATGTCAGCTTACTCGCCATCGATTTTGTGCTGCTGCTTCTTAGATGATCAGCGCTGGTGTGAGCTGTGCTTTTGATGTCCCCTCCAGATTTCGTTACTGAGGTAAGAGAAGTCGATTTTACAGGCGTTTTCGGCAATTGAGACGATGCGGTCGAATGACTTGCCTGAGTCAATTTACCAATTTCGACTAGAAGAGGTTCGCTGATCTTATTCCCTCCGAGCTTGTTGCCTCCGAGGTTAATTTTTATTTGCTTCGGATCCGACCTCAACGCGCCGAGAATATATCTCGCTTCAGTGTCACTAATGTCGTTCCAACGGAGATCAAAGCGCTGGAGCGACCAAGAATCTTTGATTATCGTAGCTAGATAAGGTCCGGACCCCTGGCCGATTTGATTGTTCCTCAAATCGATAGACTGGAGAGAAGGCAGAATCTGAGCAAGCTCCGCAAGCGCGGCTAGGCCCGCTGTTCCCTCCCCGATGAGATTCCAGTCGGCTTTGAGGTTTGTTAAGTTTACGCAATTCTTCAAGGCTTGGCAAATCATTGCAAACGACTGCGGATTCAGGTTGTTTCCACGCAGTTCGATCGAGGTGTAATGATTGTGTTTTTTGAGGAAATCGACGAGGACTCCAATTCCCTTCTCTCCGATAAATTGGTCTTCTAGAGAGAGGGTAGAATCTGAGATTTGCCGTTCGAGAATGGTGGTGATGCTTTCAGCATCGGAGTCTTCTTCTCTCAGATAGGCAGAAAGCTCTCTCTTCGGTGAGTATTTGCCTTCTGACTTGTTTTTTGCTCGCGGTGGAGATTGATGGCGTGTTACGCTCATTAAAAACAAAATTTATTTCGCAGAATCTTAACTGACGAGATTTATTATGCGCCTAATTTAATTATCACACTATTAATAACTGTTAGCAAAGCGCGCTGAGAGATTTAATAGAAGAAGTAATAGATGTAATATGCAAATCTTTCGCCTACTGTCATAATAAATGTTCATTGTTAATGAACTGGCGAGATTAGTTAAATTGAAACTGCAAATAAAGCCAGCAACATTCCTTCTCGATGAAAGTAGAAATAAATTTCTCGATAGAAGGTCTATATCTCCACTAAATTGGTCTTTTCTAAGAGTATGAGGACTTTTCTTTTGGTTTTTTTTAAATATTCTTTTCAATGTTACTGACAGTATGATCTTTTCGAACGCAAATTACTCTCATTGGCCTATGGAATATGGAAACTATCTTTATATATTAATATCTATCAAAGGCAGAACACACGCATTAAGTGGATCACAAACAGATATTTGAATATCATTTTAATTGGCGTTTACTGATAAGTTGTTTCTATGACCACATCTTCTTCCTCCTCTTCACCATTGGGAATCTCATCATCATCTCCTCCGGGCTTTTTGCTCGTTTCTGGTCTCTCATCGATCGTATCGTTTTCTTTCGCGTAATTTTCATAAAAGAAGGGTTTAAACACG
>ENA-UOTZ01001312-UOTZ01001312.1-compost-metagenome-genome-assembly--contig:-NODE-1312-length-17565-cov-11.606301_pt1 | contig 17565 bp, 10 predicted proteins | sample MGYA00238144_ERZ746983 | MGnify/ENA primary metagenome ERZ746983 (study PRJEB28759, sample SAMN06268863) | compost metagenome | isolation source: single cell | place: USA: California, Emeryville, Joint...
TTTTTTCAAGCATCATATTGAGCTTTTTTAATAAATCTTGGTTCTTTTTCAGTGGCAATCAAACTTCTCATCAAAAATATTTTCCAAAAAGCTTCGGATCTACCGGGTCAATCGCAGATACTGCTTCAGTCAAATTCTTTAAGAATTTCCGCATTCATGAGAATTCTAAAAACGAAGGGCTTAAGTATAGCTTCAGCTCTCATGCCGAAATGCTAAAGGATAAAAAAATGCAAATTTCTCCCTCAAATAGCAATTACCAGACGCCTCGGTCGACTGCGAACCAGAACAATTACAACGTCACTGTGATAAACATCAACAAAATGGATATCAACAATTTTAAAATAAATGAGCAGAATGGTTATGATTATACTACTTCGAAAGGTACAAATACTCCCGAAGACGTCGGTCCTACTAACTACCAGACTGTGAAAGAAAAAGATTCGAAAATCATGGAGTTGAAAAAGGAGATAAACGAGATAAAAGCTAGTCTCAACAATGCGATTCAAGAAAAGCAGCGGCTGCATCCAGAAGAAGTTATTGCAAAGTTTTATAACAAACTGCAAATGGAAGAGCTCTTGAAGCAATTACTTTCTCATTTAAAGGGAGGTGATAAATTGGACAGTAAAGAGCTAGGATCCGCGAAAGATGAAAAAACATTTCAGAGTTTTACGGTGAATCGCGTCCCAAGTTATTTCCGAAATGATAGCTCCAAGGACAATCGTCCACCATCTGGAGCAAGCAATAGAAGCAAGACTTTCTTTTTTGAGGATAGAAATATGGAAGCGCTTCCCAGAGGAGGGAGTTTCAAGAGGCATTTTCCACAGAATAAGACGACCGAAGAAAACGAGCCTACGCATGGTAAAATAAGCATTTAATTCTGTTCATAATGATTTTGTATTTGGATTTAATAGCAGATAGCTCGAATATGAACTCGCCTCCAAGAAATGTAAGTGGATCGAATAAAATTGAGGGAAATATGACGGATATGTTGAAATCACTTGCAGACCGATTTGGGAAAATTATGGATAATTATCAGCGAGACGAGATGAACCAGCTGAAAAAGAACCAAGATTTATTAAAAAAGCTCAATATGATGCTTGAAAAAAAGCAAAAGGCGACTCCTATTCCATCAAAGAAGGCGTCGCAGAATGCCTAAGTGAACATTTTTTACTATGTAAAAGATGAGACAATAGACAATTTATTTGAGGCGGCATTTTCAGAGCGTTTTTAGGTGTTACTCTGATGGCTGCCCACTTAGACACAAGGAATTAGGCTAAGACCTTGTGTAAGAAGTTTTGGAAATGGAGCCATTATTTTCTTCAAATAGTTAACGTGATTTGAAAAATATATGGCTCTTTGCACGAATTCATTACTTTTTGTTTTGATGTACAATTAAATGTAAATCCTTCTCTGTTTATATAAGAAGTTGAGAGTACTGAAGAAAGTTTAATCACTTTTCGAGTTAAGAATCAATGGGATTAAAGAAACTCTCTGGTGTTATTTGGTGAAATAGAAAAGAGAGGTTCTGTTAGCTATGATCTTGAGTCGTTTTGCTTCCTCTAATTATGTGAGTTATATGTGAAATTCTTCTCAATAGTCTCGAAAGCCTTAGTAGCTTAGTGGCAGAGCATTCGCTTAGTAAGCGAAAGGTCGACGGTTCAATCCCGTCTTAAGGCTATTTTTTCCCTTTTGAATAAAATTTAATGATATGCTTAATTCATTTGTTTTCCTTCCCGATCGCCCAGCGAATCACATATCAGAACAAAGCGTTAGGAATTGTTAGAGATAAAATCGCTCTAAAATCTAACCTCTTATGTCAGATTTATGCAAGTTGGTAGCGTCTAAGTTCTTAGCATATTTTTAAAAAGAGTGGTATTTTTCCCTCCTAGTAAGGCTCACTGCCTAATATAACCAGTGAATGAGGAGCAGTTGAGAGCAGAATGCCTTCGTTTCTCCTATTTAATTTCATTTTCATGTGTTTCAATACATGAACAATTTGATCCTTGACATCCGAAAAAAAAAAATTATTGCCGGTTGGCCATTCCTCTAAGTCACCTCATAGAAGAACAACACCTCGTTTTCATAATGTTAATATAGTAATACTCTCAGCCCCTTCAAACGCTGAAGTGTTTTTTTTTTTTTGGTAACGACCTCCGACACCTTTTTTAAATACAAATAAACGCTCTTTTTTTTGTAAATTTTTCTCTGTTTGTTGACTACGTGAATGAAACTGGCATGTCCTGCTCGTAAAAAAAATTGTCTAAGGGATATCTGCCGTTGAGAGTCAATAGAAAACGACCATATCATGAAAATTTCTTCTTATTTGCTTGAAAGTCTTGGTGAAATTCATTAGTTATTGGACTGCTAACTCGAAATCCCTCTTTCAAGACACTATCAAGCTATTCATTAGAAAAATCTTTTAACCCTCATTTCCAAGAAGAAAATCTAAACAACAGTATTTACGAATGTTTTTTTCATCGAATCGGGGATTGGTTCACATGGTAGGAACATTTCAACTCTTTGCTGCCTGAAATGTCATTTTACGATACTATTCTGGATATTTGAAGTGAATACTATGTATAAAGTAAGATTATCCATCTGATTCAATAATAATTAAAATTTTCTTCCTGTATAACAAAACTGATTCCTCTTTACCTCACTAATCATGTCGCTCTTAAATAACACTAGCACCATGTCAGCCATCAAACATGACTATCAGAAGTAACTGCCAATCCTCGCGATGATTTCTCATTTTCTCCTAGGGAAAGAACCTGCTCTTTCGTAGTTGGTCGGTCAGCCCCTTGGTACAACCAACCTTTTCCTACCTTCTTGACCTCTAATACCTCAACAGGTGTTTTTAGCGTTACCGAAGAGACCAAGGCAAAGGGGCCCGAAACTCAAACCGCAGTCAAGCGTAATGAAATCATCGTTTTTTCGAAATAAATCAATCTGGACAAATAGCACTCCAAAGAACCCCTTCTGATGAAATTCTCCTCACTGAACTAGCTCTCGACGACAAGAACATCACTATCTATGACATCACCTCAGTGATTCTTGTGGTAAGTTAGCATTTCTGCCCAGAATCAAAATTTTCCATGTTCTTTTAGGCAGAAAAGGAGAATAAGGAACCTCACGGCCAATTTAAATGCTTCATGGACCATGATGAAAAGAAATTCTACATCGAAATCGCTACTACCAAGACACTCGAAGCGCTTACGAAATCATCTTTATTGAATTTGCTGGCTTTCGCTGAACAAGCTGGTGCTGAGAAAGTCTACGTTTGCTGCAGAAAAACCCTCGGTGATATCAGTAAGCAATGGCGTATAAACCAGAACATTTAAAAACAATTGTTTTAGAATACTATTTGAAGACTTTCATGTTCATTGGATTCCAGCAGCTCAGCCAAGAAGAGCAAAAGAAGATCTCAATGACAGAAACTCACTTCTTGTTGGGTTATGAGGTCTTTGGAGAAGATGAGTGCTAAGTATATAGCAAACGATGAAGCAAAATTTTGCAGTTGACAGTGCATGCGATAGGGAGTTCCTTATATATTATCATCAGAAAATTTACGGTATTTGATTGCGGTTTGGGGTTCTTAGGATAGTTGTTTAAGAGGAGAGAGGCGTTAGCAGAATGAATGGGTGGGTGCAGGAGTTTGCGATATCTTGACTATCGGTTCTCACATAATTTGTTGTGGGAATAGAGGTCCCTGTCCTTCGGGATAGAGGATAAGCACTCATATAGCCTATGAATAATTGCAAATGCGTCTTTTCTTTGAGCAGCGTCTGAAAAAGCCCTCTAAGGTTACGAAAGACAGAGAAATCCATTAATGTATATAAATATATATCAGCATCTATATAATAAGCAAATTAGTAAGCAACAATAAATAGAGCGATAAAGAAAATCCGACTTTATGTAAGAAAAATAATTCCTGTGATTTGTTTTCTGCTATGAATAAAATCATTTGTACTTAAATAATTTTAGATCTGGCTCTCATGGGTATAAATTTAGCTTTTTTTGATGTTAAAGTGATTGCATCTGAAGTATTTTGCTATCAAACATCATAATTCAAATCCTGGACATGATTTTTCAGCTAAATCAAGTATTCCACATTGAAGGAATATATTTGTTAAAAACAAATCTGATATTTCTTTTCTTGCCGCATAATTTAAAGATATCCAGCCTTGTTCTTGAAAAAAAAAAGAGAAGAGTATGAGAAACGATAGTTGAGGGAACTCACAGCTTTATATTTTAGTTCCATTCTATAATGCCAATTTTATTTATTTGTAAATACAGAGGCGCTGCGTTCAATTCCAAGAAATTGAATCCGATTAAATTTTATTGCTCCTGAAGTAAGCGCAAGGACGAATGTGAAATGAAAACATGCTTTTTTTTGCTATTAGACCATTTAATTCAATTCCCTTACAATTCAATTGTAACATGTATCTATTCTAAGTTTTCTACATCTGACTATAATCCACTCTGCTTCACCTCGAAAATTAGAATAGTAGAGCGTTTTTGGGTATTCACTTTCCCAACGACAAATACCCAACTACGAAACTAAGTAGCGCAACACTCCGTGCGCGAGAGTTCATATGTAAATTTTGGCGAGACAGTGCAACCACCAAGATCGTAAAAGGTTTGCTTTTGACATACCACAACTAATCTTGGATAAAAGGTTTGCGTTCGAATCCTTGTATATCAGAGCTTTTCAGGCATTTTTTATATATTAGCTGAGAAATAGTGGAAAATCTAATTCATAACCCTTTTCTACAAAATTGCAACTTAATCATTCAAACATTATTCATCGGTAAATATCTTAAATGATCCACGATTATAATTAATAAATTGATCTCTAACAAAACTATCGAAAAAGATTCTTTGATTTTTCACAATGGAAAGTACTGAAGAAAGCTCTCTCCCAATCCTCGAAAACGCTATCCAAGAAGCTCTCATTGGATTTAAAATTACTCAGTCAGAAACTAACTTCATGCTCTACCCAAATACTACGCCTACTCTACCATATAAAACTGAAAGCGGTTCAAAATTGCAATACAAACAAATCGAACCAAGAAAAGAAATAAGAGAAGAGAGCAAATTTGTCTCTCAAAAGAATGAGATAACTTCCACCAAAGGTCAAAGAGAGAGATGCACGAACACGACTTCCTTCCCTCAAAGTGCTCATGGTATTGTTATCGTCAGAGAATCAGAAAAAGACACCAAAGCAAAATGGGGATCAGGCGTCCTGATCGGAGCTGATGTCGTCTTAACTTCTGCATATAACGTCTATCAGGATGAGAAACCGCTCAGAAAAAGATATCCATACATCAGTTTCATTCCAGGAGCAAACGAAAACGAAGCTCCTTTCGGAGAGATCGAGGTTCAAGATGTATACGTTCCTAATGATTATATCAATCACATCGGAGAGGAGAACGGATTGAATCCCAATGGCTACGCAGTGCTAATACTAAAGAAACAAATAGGCAGAGAAACCGGTTACTTTGGAGTGCACGCCGAGAGTGATGAGAAAATACTCAGAAAAAAGCGAGTATTCGTGGCTGGATATCCCGAAAACTCAACTAAAGAAAAAGAAAGTGATCAAAGGTTCGAGCTATGGAAAGCAACCGCTAAAATTACTGAGGTAAGAGAAGGTCTTATTCACTATACGAAGACAGGAACTTCTGCTGACGGAGAAGCTGGAAGCGGGCTGTTTTATCAAGATAGCAATTTCAATATCTTTGTAGTTGGAGTTCATATCGGAAGTACTGAAAATTCGAATATAGCGTGGTGGATTACAAAGGAAATACTCCTCGAATTGCACGAATGGATAAAGCTAGTAAAAGCGAAAAAACTTGAGAAAATTGTTCAAAATCAGCTCGATGAGGATTTGAGATATGTCGAGCTAAGGAATCAACCTTATTTCAGAGAAAAAATAGATATCAATCAGCTGCTTGAATATAAACTTGTTGGCTTGGAAGAAGTCAATTTAGAAAGTAATGGAGTTGATGAGAATACAATCGAAATGATTTGCGGAAAGTCGCAATGGAGCAAGCTTAAAAGCTTGAATTTAGACTACAATCAGCTTGGGGATGGAGGCTGTGAGAAATTATGCATTCATGGAGATGAAGACATTGACAAAGACGATGATTCTGTTGAGGAAAAAGTAAAACCGATTAAGAGAGATATAGTATGGAAAGATCTGGAAGTGTTATCACTAGCTAGCAATAGCATTGGAGCAAAGGGCGCCAAGGCGCTTGGCAGAAGCACTGCTTGGAGAAATCTCCGAACACTTGACATTTCCCTCAACGGAAGCCTCGGAGATGCTGGTGGGGCCGCGATTTTGAAGAACACGGCATGGAGTAAATTAGAAACACTCAAAGCATTTTGGGCTACTCTAGGAAATGAGAGTGTTACTAGCCTTGTAAATAACGCCTCGTTCAAAAATCTCCGCAACCTTGATTTAGCAAACAATGATATTGATGCTGACGCTGGGGTGCTGCTCGGGAAAAACGGTGAATGGTCTAATTTAGAGTATCTTTGCCTCTCTCGCAATCAACTTGGGACGAAAGGCGCAGTTGCGATTGCGGCCAACACCAAATGGGTAAATCTGAAGAAACTGGACCTTTCCTCTAATGGGATTGATGAAGAAGGTGGAGTAGCGATTGGGAAAAACGTCATTTGGACTAAATTAGAAGAGCTGACTTTATACGGGAATGAAATTGGAGATCTAACTGCTATCAGTATCGCAAGCAATACTGCTTGGTGCAATCTGAAACATCTAGTATTGAGTGATGGTAAGATTTCTGATGAAGGAGCAGTGGCGATTGGAAAGAATGTCACTTGGACGAAGCTAGATTGGCTGTGGCTAGAGAGAAACAATATAGGAGCGACTGGGGCTGCAGCGATTGCAAACAATAAAGCTTGGAGCAATCTGAGGGTGCTAAGTTTGGGCCACAATAACATTGGATCTGAAGGAGCTGCGGCGCTTGGGGGAAATACCACATGGACGAACCTTCAAGAACTGTGGTTAATGTATAATTCAATCGGAGATGCAGGAGCAATCGGGCTAGCAAAGAACAGCGTTTGGGAGAATTTAGGGTTTCTGGATTTGTCAACCAATGATATTGGTGATGAAGGAGCAATAGCGATTGCGCAGAATACTGCTTGGAGTCAGCTCAATCTGCTAATGATATATGCTAATAAAATAGGTTGGAGAGGCGGATTGGAGATTGCACGCAACCAGAATTGGAAATGTATGGAGGATGTCAATGCGGCGGGGAATATAGGACTTGATGAGGAGAAAGCAAATGCACTCAAGACGATTGCACAGACAAATGCGAATGGCGCCAATTACAATTTTTTCTAACCCATTGAGCTTCTGAATTTATAAATTGTTGAGACATAAATTAATCGCTGTTTTTCCCTCTTCGTAGATTGATAATGATAAAAACAATTTGAAAAATTGCGAATAACAAGTACATCATGGTTATTTATCATTACAATTATATCTACTACTCTGATCGCTAGGCTAATTGCTATAAGCCGAATCAATAAGACATTATTTCCAAATAAAAATTATAAGAGAATTAGTTCGAAAAAATATGTAAAAATTGGGGCAATATTTAATATATGCTGTTCTCAACAAAAATATTCTGGCTTACTTTGATTTGAGGAGCCTAACCCAGAATAACATGAAAAAGCTGCTTTCTTTAGTTTATTAAGATTGCTCACTATTCAAGTTGTTCAATTCTGAGCGGGCTTTCATTCATTTCATCTCGAAATCCTTCATCGATCCATCTTACACGTTCACCGTTCTTCCATTCTCCTTCACGTTTCTTTCCTTCAGAAGATATGTAAAAGCCACGCCCTTGTTGCTTCCCATCCACCCATTCGCCTGAATATTTCTGCCCATCTGGCCTATTTTTAACCAAAAAAAAAATAAATGCTTCTCAGTGTCCTTAAATTTACCATGTAAATATGCCAAACCCATGCCTCTTATCTTCTACATAGTCGCCTTCATAAGATCTTTTATCCAGCCAAGTATACCTTCCTTTTCCATGCATTTTACCATCAACCCATTCACCTACGTATTTTCTTCCATCCTTCCAGATATAAGTACCTAAGCACAAACTAAGATGCAATATGACAATATATTCATACCTATGCCTTCAAAATTATTATTTCTGAACTGTCCTTCATAAACTGATCCATCTGCTAAACTATACTTGCCCTTGCCCTCTTTGCATCCGTTGACATATTCTCCTTCATATTTTGAGCCGTCAGTCCACGTCTCAAAACCCTTTCCGTGCTGCTGATCATCCTTCCAATATCCAACGTATTTAGTTCCGTCCATGTGGATATACGTCCCATAGCCATTAGCCTTATCATTTACCCATTCCCCTTCATAAATATCTCCATCGGCATGGATCAACCGCCCGAGTATATTCGCTTGGTTATTTCTCCAATACCCTTCGTAAATTGAGCCATCAGGCCAGACTTGCACTCCACGACCGTGCCGTTTATTTCCAACCCTTTGATAAATCACGTTAAACTCAATTTTTATAAAGATAAAGTACCATTCTCCTCTATATACTCCTCCGCCTTCCGTTTGAACAGCTGGGAGAAACTTTCTCGTTTCGAATTCAGGATCTTCGTGATCCTTTTCGTATGAATAATTAAACACTGGCAGTCTTTTCCCTCTGTTGAAATTATAGTTATGCCCATAGTCCTGTAAACGATCAATGATCTGGTCATTGTAGTTTTTAAGCTGCTCCTTAAAGTATTTTTTGCGTGAGAGAGCTCCTCTTACAAAAGATTGTATTTTTATCACGTTTTTCAGGAAATTTTGTGGATCAGGCTTCTTGTTGTTCACTTCGAATTCTGTTTTTGCTTCCAAGTTCTTTGGTGTGGTTTGACAAGTTCCCATTTTTGAAGAATTCTTTGAAGTTGGAGGAAGTTGGCGGACGGAAATACAAAGCACAAGAATCCTAATTTTATTGGATTTTATTTTATGTGAACATTTCTATAAGTATTATGGTGCCATTCAAGTAAAACGCACTCTTCTTGGATTTTTAGGCAACAGGATTAGCGGCTTTACGAGAGAGGGAAAACGTAAAATGGCCGAAGTTTAGAATATAATACGTTCATTCGGCAAATGATTATCTACGAAAAAAATTAGACAGGTTAAGTTGAATTGGGTTTTGCATTGCCTGACTTCTCTGGCTGAATAGGTTTCAGAATATTCTGTGTCGACAATAACAACGGATTGCATATTTTGATTTCGCTGTATTCGTTTCTCAATCCGAGGTCAAGAAGGAGTAGGGGAAGGAAAAAAAAAAAGAGAGAGCTATTCAGCTCCTTAGAAGAAGAGAAGTAAAATTATGGATCGAATAATAGTAGACTCGAGCGTTGTAGTAAAGCGATTGAAAACAAGCTGCATGTACCGGTGAATGGGGTGAATGACATAGACTGATAGTAAAAAATACTACAGAAGTAAGATGCAGTGTGATAAATAGTAGGCTTTGAAATCAATTCAAGTAATTTAACTCAAGAGATCGAATTCAAAATACTTCTTCCTCACACGAAAGAATAGTAAAAGTTACTATTTGACTAAAATAGTTTTTGTGTAATCGAAATCAAATATCGGAATAACATTCTGTATTCCTTTACTAAAGCAGTTAGAGATTGCATATCCCATCTAATAATTTATATCGGCTTTAGGGATATTATTCTGAATAAAATTCATTTGGCTTGATTAAGAATAATTAATGTTTCATTTGAAATTTGATCTTTTTCAATAATTTTTTCACACATAATCGAAGTAATTAATGTCTTCAGTATTTCGGGCTGGCACATTACCATAACCATGATTTAATTAAACAGGATCATAGATGCATTATATTCATTTTGCTGTTCGCAATACTCAAGGTGATTTTGATTCATAAATTGTTTTTCACAAATGATTAATATATTAAATTATTAGAAATTATATATCTTGTGAAAATATCTTGCAATGAACTATTGACTCAACAGTTTTTCAAATCATGTTCTGAATGAAAAATCACTGAAGGGCCAATTCATTAGCTTCCATGATCCCAATCACTACTTTGTTCACTCCATAGGATACTTGGGTCCAATATTGGTTTCCCATAATCAATTTATGAATAAAGAGTCGAAAGGTATCAACTTAATCCGTTCTGCTCATCTTTTTTTCCAAAAGAATCAGCATGCAATAATATTGTGAAACTCGCATCAAGTGAAGAAGAGTTCTAATAAGCAAGAGTTTAATTATCATTACATGTCAATTATTCAAGAAAAAGTCAATTATTTCGAAGCAATCTACCTGCTCCTTTTACTCATTCTCTTTATCAACTGATATTTTTCCAAAACAGTGTTAGAAATATTCCCATTTGTCTTTAAGTAATATCTTATTTCCTCATAGTATGAGCCAAAAACTATATATTTTATTGATTAACTCCGGAGCATAACCTAAGCAAACAGAAAGATAAAAATGGAGAAATACTTGAAAAGCTTCTTGGAAAGATACGATATGATCGAAGCCATCACAATCACGGATAAAGACGGCATCGATATCTCAGCAGCTTTCGGATTTGAGGAATCTTTGATTAAACAATCGCAGTCAGCAGTAATTTTCGCAGCAGCGTTTATGCAAACAAACGAGCACTTGACCAAACTAAACGCTGGAAAGGCAAAATCAATTACCCTTTTCTATGAAAACTACATCGTTTATCAAGAGGCCTGGGATGGCATCCTGTTGAACATCTTTGCGCAGCCTGACGCGAATGTTGCCAAAATTTATGAAGTTGCTGCCAAGATCAAAGACAATCTTAAGTTCTTAAATGAAACAGTCAAAAAGATACAATAGAACCTGTGCGTGTGATTTGCAATGGATATAAATTGTAATATCTGAATTTATTTTTGTTTTGTGGGATCATAATTGCAATATCTGAAGTCAGTCATTCTGAAAAATCAGCACATAAAGATGAATTAATGCGAGATAAGAAATCTTCCTCGTAGATCTGTCTCTCATTGCCTGTTGTTCTGACAATTCGCAGATATTTCGGTGAAATTTTCGATTTTTAGACCTGATTTCATTGAACTGAGCTTATTTTACTAAACTAAGTAGTTATTCATTCAGAGCATATGAATAGACATCAATATTTACAAAGGCTATAGCAAACATTAAGTTTAAGCGCAACCAATGAGTGCTATATATATATTCTAGGTTATATATCACATAATAGAGTCAAAGAGAGATCTGTTCGCGCTAAGCTGAGTTTCTAGCTTCAAATTATGCTTTGATAATTCATCAATTTTCTTGTAACCTAATCAATCGTTTTATGGAATTGTTATGCGTAAGTTTACAGCTTTCTTCCATAGCCTGACTTCTCTCTAATTTCTTTTCATAGTTTTTATTTTTCGAAGCAAGATACTTGATTTCTTTCTTCAGTTCGTCTTTATTCGGGGAGTTTAACACCTTTTTTTGAATGTACTCCTATTGTATAATTAGCTCCGGTCTCAATGAGATAAATGACGTAGTTATTAAGCTTTTGTCGTTTTGCCAGCTGGTCTCTTAAGTTATTGTCGTCATTTTCTTTTTCACTCCTAGTTAACATTGCAAACTATCAAAAGCATCCATGAAAAGTTACTTTGTTGAGAATTTCGCCTTATAAGCGATTAGTTCATTCTCTAGCTCAAAGATCTTTTCGTCTTTCTTCCGCACGTCAGACTGTATCTCTCGCATTTTAATACTCATTTGTATCACCTCCCTGTCTTTCTGCATCAATTGAGCCTTCAATGACGCTACAATCAGAAAATATTAATCTCCCCAAGCAACTTTAGACGAGGAATTTACTTTCTATCTCAAGGAGCTTGATCTCATAATCATCGTCCGAGATCTTTATCGGCAGCGGCAAATTCTGCGAGGGTAGAGTCTTTCTATTGCTCGTCGCAACAAGAGGCTTCAGATTCAAAGGAAACGGAGTTAGAAAGTTCTGAGGGTTCAGTCCACCACCGACTGATGGCTCTTCATGGAGTTTATCGAGGTTGAATTTTCGATGTACTGTAGAAAACATCCCTTCTGGAATTTCCGAATCCTGAATCTGATAGCAATCGGAAACTTCTTTGATATTGTTGCTTGAATTGCACTGAGCTTTTTGTAAGTTCTCAACCTCTGCTTGAAGCGCTTTTTTCTCAGCTTTGAGCTGGATATTCTAGTTTCGAAAAAGTTAATCACTCGTTCTTTTCTTCGTCATAAAACATTGCTACTTCTTGGTCAAGCGACTTGAATTTGCGTTCTAATTCCATATATGCTGTGTTTAGATCTGCGTTTTTCTCTTGGATTAATTTCTTTACTTTCAGCTCTGATTGCTCCAGCGAGTCAGTAAGTCTATATATGTGTTATGCCTTTTCACCAAGAGAATCGTGAATTTTATACACTTTATGCTCGAATTTGATCTTGGCGATTTCTAGGTCCTGAGAGGATATTTTATTGCTGCTTTGGTCGATTTGGGTTTGCAAAGAGCAGTTAGCGGCTTTAAGAGCGATGTTTTCGTCGAGAATTTCTAGCATTCTTCGTTCAAAATCCTCTATCAGTTTGTCCTGAGCCGAAAGCATTAAGTCGCAAGATTCTTTTTTCTTAGCCATTTCCGATTTGAAATCGCTTAGTTCTCCAATTGGGAATTTTGTCATGAGTCACAATTTATCTCAGCGAATTTCTTTGTATTTGAGTTCGGGGTGTATGGTGTTATTGATTTGAAAATGATAGATTCGTTGAATATATTCGAATTTTATCATCATAGCGCACGACTAACGACACTTTTTAAATGTTTCTATGCTCGAAAAATTGTTCAGATTTTGAACCAATATAAATCTCGATCCTTTGATATCCTTTCTCATATTTTGGAGACAATTAATCCTGATTAATTGGCTGATTAAGTGGAGAGAAAATTTAAACTTTTATTCAACCCTTGATAAGCCTTAAAACTTGGCTTGAGGACAATTGAGTGACTTCCACGAATTAACCTCTCAGGCTCATATACATTTATAATACAACAGACTCTGTACATTGGATCTAAAGAAGTGAACCCAATTTCTTATATATTTTGATAACTCCCAGTGAAGAGGGCCAATCTTTCTTTCTATGAAACTAATAAGTTGACTTTTCCCTCTAATTTGTAACTCACATATCAGTATTATTATGTATATTATAATGCAACTCGGACCTTCGTTTTTCTTAGCAACATATTCGATTAAATTTTATTTCTTAAGAACAAATCCTAATTTCCAAAATTCGGATTCTGAGAGCTAAAACAACCCAATAGAAACTATTTCAAATCACCCAAAGTTTTTAAGACCTACAAAATGGATAAACTCTACAAAGGTAACCAACCTCTCGCCAAAAAACGCACTCAAATATGTCCCAGGGGTCCCTAAGAGCCTTCAGTTCAATTTTAAAGAAGCCGTGCTAGTCCTAGTCGGTGTGAATGGCGCTTACCTAACTTCATTGATGAACCATGTGGGAATTCTCAGTGTATTTGCCAGCTTCCTCTTTGGGTATGCAGTCATCGTTACTGTCTTGATGAGAGTCAAAAACGTTTCGAAGGACAGGTACGATTCTAATAAATTTGTTCAGAAATGAAGTTGCTTATTTGAAATCAAAGGAGTCTCGTTGAGGATGATCACTCTTTCGTCTCAGAAGACACGGCTAAAGCAATTGCCATATTCCTTCACAAAATTGCATTTGCGATTCAGTCTAGAGTTAGAGCTGTTCACAGCCCAAGCGATCTCAGAGGAATTGTTGAGGTGATTTGTTAACAGAGATGTCATGGCTGATCTGTTATTTTTCAAAGCTATTCGTTGCGTTCTACTTAATCGGTGTCGTAGGCACGATGTTCAGCCCGATGAGTCTCATTTGGATTGGTATTATTATGATAATATTGGTCGCTAATAATTCCTACTAGCTGCCAACGCAGTTGGATTGTCTTCAATTCTTGCAAGCAATGAGAAAGCACGAGCTACCTTTGATAATTTGACAGTGCAAGCCAAAGGTAAGAAAATCTTTTTGTTAAATAGGAGGAATAACTGATATTTTTTTTTGTTTCGTAGCTCTTATTGACAGAGGATCAGGAATTTTGACCTCAAAGATCCCAAAATACTCTGACCTCAAGCGTGATTAAATCGGATTTATGGTATTTGGAATGCTCATTTGTTAATTTGTTGAAAAATTGAGATTGGATTATTTGAAAATCAGATAAATTAACCACTCTTTCATGTTGCTCTTTTTATTGATTCCGCAGTACCGATGTTAATGAGTGCATTGAGTTCTTGTTACGTTGAAAAATTCGAATTAGATATCCTAGAACTAATTCGGTGATAACGTGGGAAGGACGAGGGGTCAGAATCTTTTTTTTTTGAACAGCTCACAACAAAACAACTTATAATGTAAGTCTCTAATGTCTCAGACTCTTCATGTTATTTGAATTCCTTTAACAATTAAGGCTACAGCATTCTTTTTGAAATTTCAGCTTATATTTCGTTTCATGCTGCCTCACCTTACTTTTCCGTCTGCAAAATCAAGATTACACTATATAAAATTTATCTAACAAGCTCATTACCAGAACTGACACTTCTATGTCTCGAATCAAAGAAGAAGTCGCAAAAATCCTCATCATAGGAGACACGAAAGTTGGCAAAAGTAGCATATTAACTCGTTATTGTGACAACGTATTTCATGAAATTATGACAACAACCATCGGTAAGCACAAAATTGTACATAAGTAACTATTCGCAACCACAGGAACTGATTTTCGAGTCAAACGGGTTAAATTCGATGAGGACAAGGAAGTTAAACTTCAAATCTGGGATACTGCAGGTCAAGAACGCTTCAGATGCATTACGAAAAACTACTATCGAGAAGCACAGGGACTAATTATCGTCTTTGACCTGAACGATCAGGAATCTTTTCAAAATGTTGAAATCTGGCTGAAAAATCTGCAGCAAGAGCTCGGAGACGAGCCTATTGTGAAATTTTTAGTGGGAAATAAAGTTGATCTGCCACGAGCCGTGTTGTATGAAGACGCCGCCAATCTTGGTTTAAAGTATGACCTGCCTTATTACGAAACAAGTGCCAAAACGGGATATAAAGTTGAGGAGGTGTTTACGACGCTAGCGATTGAAATATACAACAAAATTTTGAAAAATCTCAAGGATTCGATACTTAGTTTAGACCCTTCAAGCAAAGTTGGCCGGACAACTCTAACAAAATTCCCAGCGATTAAAAAAGAAGAGGATAGTAATGGTAAGAATAAAACAGAGAAATGCTGTTAATAGCTATCTGCGTTTTAATTTGTTAAGTTACGAGTATGTCCTTTAGTGTAATTCAAAATTCTGAATTTTCTGTTCTGTAATCTATCACAAGCAACTTTTTTGCAAGATAATACTCATAAGTTGGGATTCTATTCAATAGAATTCGCAAAATATGATGAAATCCTTTAGTATTACTGAAAGGGATGTTAGGTACAATTCATGAAATCAGTAATAAAACAGGTTGATTCTTTTACCAAATAGCATATGGGTTTGAGAACCTCCTCCCTATACAACAGAACACGAGGTCTTCTTTTATCCAAGGAAAAAATATAATGACACAAGCTCCAAGCGAATCTAGTAAAAACAACGAGTCACGTTATTTAGAGACCTCAATCAGTCGATGAAAATGCCTTGAAACTTAGACTGAAGTCATTTTCTCAGGAAGTAGAAGAGCAGCGCAAACTGTGAAAATTGTTGGAATAATAAGCGAGTTTATAAAAGCCACTGTGTTGGAGTGCGTTAGAGGCGCCAGAATTCAAGAAAATGCCAAACAACTAATGAAGGGTCCAAATTGTGGTCGTAATTCCGCACAGAGCTTTCGACTTGCAGAGAAAAGGCTATCTGGATGTGAATGATTTAAAGACAAAGATGGTTACTTTGGAAGTAGCTGAGGACATAATGGGCTTTGGTTTTTTTAGAGCAAATTAAAAAAATATGTGAGAACCCTACAAAAACCTATTTATTATTGATGATTTCGAGCATCTTTATTCAATACACAATAATGTATTTGCTGAAGAAGGGTGTGGATATGAAACATAAGACTTTGACAACAAATTAACTCTTGTTCCATAGTAGAAAGATTAATGTATATGTGCAAATGCTCGAGCTTTTTCTGAAGAGTATAAACATTGAATAAAAGGATATGAAACATTTAAAATTGCTTTTCTTTTGAGAAGAATTGGTGATTCTTCTGTTTTGGATGTTGCTAACCTCAAATGGAAAGATTATTCAGTCTATTATGTTCTAAGGAGAGTTTGGAGCGTTGGCATCGTTTCCTCCTTTGCCGCCATTTCCACCGTTTCCAAAGAAGCCACCGGCCCCTCCTTTGCCTCCCATATTCCCATTCCCACCAGGTATGCCGTTTGTTGAGCCAGAGTTGCCACCCCGTCCACCTCTTCCTCCCTTGCCACCATTTCCGCCGTTACCAAAGAAGCCACCAACTCCTCCAGCTCCACCAGCTCGCAGAGAAATTTAATTTTTGGTTCCCAATAAATATGATGACATCATCCTGAAATGATTCTTTTCGAATGATAGGTAGAAATGTTTCCCAGCGCTGCGACAAGATTGCACTGTGGACAAACTTTTCTTGAGCATTTTTTTACAAGGAAAGTAGACATTTATGGATTAATGTCAAGAAAAGTTTGGAACCTCAGATCACATGCTAACTCATGTTTCTGAAAAAAATGTAGATGCCAACACCTTCTGATAATCTCGTTTCTCGTATTTTAAGATTAGCAAACCCTCATTAGTTCAAACTATGCAACTAAAGCAACAATATTTTATAGAGTTCCTTCCAACTAAGTTATCCAGCTTTCATATTTTCGTGTTTACAGTCGTTTTTTTTGGGGTCAAAATATTTTCAAATGAGCACGATAACAAAATTGCTTTTTCATGACTGCGCAATCTATACTCATTTCATATCAAGTAGTCGTGATTAGCTATAGAAGAGACACTATGACTATATCTGCCAGATTGTCATGAAGTACTTTATTCTCGCCTATTGCTCTTACAACTCCCTCCAATGGCCATCCTTTATGACTTTCTTCATCACAATGAGAAGTATCCCATTAAGTTGGAGTGCTTTCGGCACAATTTGAAGCGAAAGATATTTTTCGATTCACGTTGTTCATGAAATAAATACTTATTCAGAAATTGTGATAAATTTTGTTACTCCTGGTGGTAGTAAGGTATTTCAAGAAGCAGAACTACATCATAATCTAAAATTTTCTGAATTACCGAAAGATATAATGAAGGTCATTTAACCTTTGTTATGATACATTGATTAGCTCGACGAGGTGTTCAAGTAGCTGTAGCTTGGAAACTTGTGATCAACGAGATGCACGATCATCTTTGAGACTTTGCATAGACTTTATTTTTTCTTCATAACAGCACTAAAATAAGACCATCCAATACTTATACTGATCAAATGAATTGCAGGATAAGACTTCAGCGAAATTA
>ENA-UOTZ01001313-UOTZ01001313.1-compost-metagenome-genome-assembly--contig:-NODE-1313-length-17565-cov-4.552322_pt1 | contig 17565 bp, 8 predicted proteins | sample MGYA00238144_ERZ746983 | MGnify/ENA primary metagenome ERZ746983 (study PRJEB28759, sample SAMN06268863) | compost metagenome | isolation source: single cell | place: USA: California, Emeryville, Joint...
ATCGGTTCTCAAGAAAATATCATATGGAGAAAATTTAATCCAATAGTCATTTCGTTCTTTTGAGTAATAGTTCAAAGACCTCTAAGGAGCCAGATTCTTAAGAGTTGAGCCTACAACCACCAATTTCCCACAAATTTTAGTTTTCATCGAGATGTCTGGAGATAAGTTAGACTTCCAATAGTGGGTAGGTTCTATAGCAAAGATTCGAAGCTTCTATTTTACCGCCGACCAGGTGATTCCGGTTAGTTGGGATTCAACATTGTATCCTTACATTTATATGGCACATTAAGTGTCAAGTCTACATTTTTATTGCATCCATGCACTTGAATTCATATGGAACCCTAGGAGCTCTTGCGAGAAAGATTGAATTTAGAGGAATTACTTCTTGTGTAATCCAGAAAACGAAGAAAAAGATAAATGAAGCAACTCAATTAAAAAAAAGTAAGGCGCCAAATATTGAGAGACTTAACCTATGAACTATAAGGGAGAATGAAAACCTACAACAGTTTTAGAAATGGGATTCATGTTTATTGCTAGTCTAGATCCGCATCGAATGAACCGGAAATGTGTTCCTTTTCGAAATTTTATTGAAAAATAATTAAATTCAGGAAAGCACCTATAGCCTGAAAGAATATAGAAATCGAGTGAAGAAATTTAAATACATTATTAATTGGTTCTCAGACTAAGCAGTCTCAGAAAAACCTCTCTTGCTTAGAGACAAAGTACTGAGCTGAGACTCACCTTAAGAAATAAGGCTCCACCATTAATAAATATTTAAAAATGTTTGAGTTTACTTTTGGAAAGCAGATCTAGAAGAATATTTGATATTATATGTTTCGAGCCTAATAGGTTCTAAGGTCCTATGATCCCTTCATATCTTTCAAAGCAATGCTGAGACACCAGCTTATCATTCGATTCCTCATGTAATTAAGTTGAATTGACTGAATTCTGAAGATATATTATTTGAAAGCACTTCAAATTACAGGATTAATAACTCACCGCAGAGATCGCATATCGCCTTACGATTTACTGAATTAATCGCTTGACGTCAGATTCTGTCCGCCAATGATCTCTGCGAGAAATGAAACCAGTTATTTAGCAAGTAATTGTGATTTGCTAATAAATCATTGTATCTGATCAAACGATAATCTGCTTTTAAATAATCAAAATTATTCTATCATGGGTACGAGTCCTCTATCCTCCTATTCCAATCAGAGTTCTAAAATGAGTTTCCGAACCTCCCAGTTCGGCCAGAAGTTAACGTCATCTAGCCTTGAATCATATTCCGCAGGTGAGAGGCTCTATCAGAATTTTGAAAGCACGAACTATCCCAATATCTCAGTTCCTCAGCTGATCAGAGAAAATATGCAAAAGGCTACTCTTAATCAGCGAAGGCAGACCTCATATGACCAATACTTCGAGATGCATTCACTCCAAATGTTCACTTAACTTATTTTACTGAAGTAATCGGGATTAATATTAACACCGAATAATCCATTACTAAACTACATTGTCAAACGTCTTTATATCGTTACTACCTACTTACAAATAATTAAGGCTCACCTATATTCTAAAGTAATAATTGCCTTTCTATAATGCTTTTCGTAATAACTATATGAAATCTCTTGAGAAATTGCATCTATATATATGATCCGTAATAATTATAACGCAATTCCATTGAAAAAGCGTTTTCCATCATAAGAAATGAAATAAGCTATCTTTGCGATTGAAGACAATGGAAGTTCTTTATGATGAAATAGGTAAAAGATAAAATAAACAATGAGGATAGTAAAATTAGCGAGCACTGGATGTTTTGATTTTTTCTACAAAGAAACGAACTAACGTGGCACTTTAGCACTTCTTCACGATAAAAATCGGAAGAGTTTAATTTGGACTTTTTCGGAAGTTTTCTTTGCATGATTGATTATTGCACCATTAAGAAATTTTCAACGACTGGTCAAAAATGAGGCATAAAGCTAGTAGTGAGAGACCTTAGATGGACAATAAGCTGTTGAAGATTAATTTTTATGCATGACTTACATTTTTTGTGCAGAGTTATTTGAAAGATAATAGAAAAGCATTAATGTATTAATTTGGAGGACCACACACACATTACACAGAGCCAGAAACTAAATCTGTGCAGCTCAACAGCAGTAGAGAGCCATAATTTAAATATATGGTCTAGTTACTAGCATGCATAATAATTTTTTCATTCACTATCAGGAAAGGCCACCAATTGCTCCTTCTCAACTATCCACTTCACAAAGTCGGTCGTCAGAGACACATACCATCTCTTGAGTCTGAACACCCCTTCGATCCATCCAATATGTGCTCCTTTCTTCGTCAACACAAACAAAATATTTTTGTTCTTCAGATGGATATCCTTCGGTAACCCTCTGGGATCAATAAACGGATCGTCCTCAGCGTTTATCAATAGAAAAGGCACCTTAACATCCTTCAGTCTTCTTCCACTCGATAGCATCTCATAATAATCCACCGCATTTTTGCATCCCAACAATTTGCTCGTAAAATTATCATCAACCTCCTGGACCGTGTTCGATTTTAATATATCAGGGACCGACCAGCCGTAATGACTGGAACAGCTTACAATATCTTCCATTCCGCCGCTGATAACTTCTTTCAACCCTCTAACGAGATGTCTCTCTATTACAGTTCCTTTAGCATATTGGCTTGATATAACGAGATTAAAAGGATTCGCAATAGCGACAGCAGCAACGATATGCTTTTCTTGGCTGTACATTGCGAGATAATTCGTAAGCGTATTCGCGCCGTAAGAGTGACCGATCGCGATCAGCTTTGCTTGTGGATATTTGCTTTTCACGTAGAGGACACCATGGTGCATGTCTTCCATAAAGTCAAGATAGCCTGTTTTCGGAACGACTAGCTTGGTGTCATTAAATCGAGGTACAAATAAAACGGGGCGAATTCCAATCTTTAGGAGCTTAATATACATGTCTCTTAAGTAAGGAGCATTGGGCTTCGTTCTTATTCCCGGAAGGATAAATGCGATGATATTCGGAACGAAATTATGAGTTTTTCCACTCTCAGTGATCCATTCAACATGTCCCCTGCCTCCGCGTGGATAATCGAATGATTCTCGAGTTTGAATCAGGTGACGATCGTTTTCAAATGTTTTGAAGGAGAGATAGCATTGCCCCAGTGCGAAGGTGACGAGTGGAAAGGGGTAGAACCGCTTGGATTTGAGAGAAGGAGCTTTGGAGAGGAAATCTGCAAACTTCTCATTCGAATGGAATATGGAAATTTTTGTCTTGCGGAAGTATTGGAGGAGATTTACACTCAGAAACATCAAGAAGACAGTGTAGAAAATCGTTTGTAAGGAAAGCGACTCGAAGAATGTCGTAATAGTGGGCATCTTATGTGAGCTTTGCAAGAGTTGTTTACAATTAGAAAAGTCTGGATTTTATTAAATCAGTAGACGAATTAAGAGTTGAGGAGTTAACGCTCTCAGGAATCTCTGGATTTGATAATTTTTTGAATTTTGAAAATTGTTTCCGGAAATTTTATCGCTCTGTGCATTACCATAATTCGTGCTAGAATGAAGTTTGGATAAGGAAAATAAGCTTCTCTTCCTAGACAGAAAAATTAATCTTCAAAATGATAGTGCAACATACAAAACAAATGTTATTTCACGCTTTGCTGTAGAGTTAGTATGGGAAAATACATTCTCGTTAAAGATAGTAAGGAAAAAGACAGACAATATTATTGTTTCTAAGTCAGAGCTGTTAAAGAATCATATTATTCCAAAAAAAAAAAACAAAAAAGAAAAAAGACTGCAAATGAAAAGATTTTCCTATGTGATGAGCTCGGAGAGTTCAATTTTCACTACTCTTTCAGTTCAATACCAAAAACATATCTTGGGATACATCTTTGAAGTCTCTTTCATGACTTCTCAATTAAATTGAGTCACTTATTCAGCAAACACAGTAGTTATTCACTTCATATTAGTATCAAATATCAAAAGTAATACCTGCCTGGTTTATCACGTAGATCCTTATTTTAATTATTTTAATCTCTTTCTGAAATAGATACGCCGACAATGGTAGAAAAATCTGTGATTCCAATGGAATATCGATACCTCGGAAACTCTGGACTTAAGGTCTCCGTAATTTCATATGGAGATATGCTCGCTCACGACACTGAAGAAGACCTAAAACGAACCAACGAGGTTGTCAAGCGATGCTTTGAAGTTGGTATCAATTATTTCGATACCGCTGAAACCTACAACGACGGAGAACACGAAAGAGTCCTTGGAAAAGCTCTCAAAGCCTGCGGCAGACCTCGCAGCGATTATGTCGTCAGCACAAAAATCTTCTATTCCTTGAGAAACACTATGACCCCTAATAACAACGGCCTTTCTCGTAAGCACTTGCTGGAAGCCTTCAGAAATTGCTTAGAAAGACTCCAGCTTGATTACGTTGATATCCTTTACTGCCACAAGCCTGATGTCACAACTCCCATGGAAGAAGTTGTCCTCACCTTCAAAGACATCTTTGAGAAAGGTCAAGCTCACTACTGGGCCACTTCTCAGTGGTCAGCCTCTGAAATTCTCCACGCGTACTGGATGTGCGACAAGTACGGAGTCCCAAAGCCTATTTGTGAGCAATCGCAGTACAACATGTTAACGCGAGAGAAAGTTGAAGTTGAATACGCATATATCTACGATAAATATAAGATGGGAACGGCAGTTTGGGGAGCGCTGTCTGGAGGACTTTTGACTGGTAAACTGGTCGAAGAAAACTTTGATAAGACAGGTACAAGATATGAGCTTACGAGGCTGTATGGTGTTTATAAAATCGATAAGGCGCTGAATCCTGATAATATTGAAGGCACGAAAAAATTATTCGCGGCGCTTGGTGAAATAGCGAAAGAATTGGGTATCACGATCGCTGAGTTAGCTATTGCGTGGACTCTCAAAAGCAAAGATGTTTCTACGGCGATTTTGGGACTGACAAAGGTGTCTCATATTGACAGTGCGTTAAATGCGATTCAAGCTTATCGGAAGCTTACAAAGGAGCATGAAGAGAGACTGGATAAAATTCTTGGAACAGCTCCGGATTTCGGGATAGATTGGAAGAAATTTGCTGAGAAAGCTCCTCGCAGACATAAGTTCTATGATTAGAATGAGCTTATGAGTTATCTTCTATTACCAATAGCGATAGTAGTATTCCTTTTATAAAATTTGGATTTAATAAATTAAGGAAAGATGAAAGATTTAATTCCTTTAAATTTCTCGATCTGCTCTATTTGAAAGATATTAATAGAGTGAGCATGTGTAGTTAGATAGTTTGGAATAGAGTTATGAATTATTGATATAGTCTTCGGAGATCATAGGAAATGAGGATACAAAACATATTTCTTAATTTTGTATACTAGATCTGTAAAGACTTTACAATAGTCCAGGCTCACTCATGATTAAGCTGTAAGAGTGAGTCCACTCCAAAATAACAAATATCAGTCATTATGGTGTTAACATCACAGAAGAAAATAAGAATCTCAACTTTGGAGGTTATTATGCTATCTGAAGATAGAAGTTTCGTGCTATCAGTTATTCAATTGAGAATTGAATGCCAATATTATTATATCCGACCTTCAACTTCAAGTAGTAGAGTCAGGATATCAGAATGATAATGGCCAACAAAGGAGCAGCAGAGATTCCCTCTCCGTCCATATTAACTCACATTAACTATGAATGATTTAAGTCCGTTCTGCAGTTAAATGTGTTTCTGTTCTCGAAGAAACGATCATTACTTTCTTTTACCGAAGCTTGAGATAACACGAAGGTGTTAAAATCGTTGAACTCACTCCCGAAGAGAGAAATTGGTGCTTCTGGAGCGCACTAGGAAATACTACCTCATCTATGATAATAGCAGTTATACATATTTTATCACTAACAAACTATGGAAACCCCATCGCCTCTTCAGGGTCTTGGTCTTATATTATGAATTTTTGGAAAAACAGTTTGATTTGTCTCTGACTTCCAAGGAAGGCAGCTTTAACTAACTTCTGAGAATTATTAAGAATTATTAATTTTCACTTATCGGTTTTGAAGCAATTTATTAATAAAGATCTATTTTTTACATCGTAACGTACGAATTTCTGGTTTTGAAAAAAAAATTTCAATGAACCGAATGTTAATAGCATTTATTCTGCTTTCTTAGGTCAATAATGGTGTCTTATTGGAAAGCTCTGATTGAGTATGGGCGGACCTTTCGATTTAGCAGCTACTCCACTGTATTGCACAAGCTTTACATTGTATAATTTGTGCATCAGCAAGCAGTTTTCGTCTTACTCGATAGCATTAGTCTCAAGCATGCAACCTAAGATAGACTGAATTTCGGAGAAGCTGTTCCTGAAGGCGCAAGTGCCTTTGTTCTTTAAAAACCAATCAATCAATCTTTAATAAGAATCAAGATTTTGTAACTGTCCTCAGAAAAAATTAATGGAAGTATGACTCATGCGATTTCTGATCTCGGCTCGCGAAATAATTCAAAATTTCGGAACAGCCAGGCTCCTTAAGAGATTCGGCAAGAATTAATTTGATGAGGCCACTTCTTGAACTGGCCAAACTCCATTCAACAAGTTTCAAAGACACAAAACCTGCAGATACAGGAGTTCGGAATTCGAGAGGTACACTAGCAAATTTGTGAGAATCAAGACTGAAGAGCCCAAACGCAACTCGTTAATGAATGTTACAAACAAAAGGATAAAGGTAAGCTCATGCGAGCGAGATAGTTTTTAATGGGCCGTTATTCGAGATAACCAGCCAGCGATTCCGTTATAGTGCGTAGTTGGCAATGGCTCATTTATCTAAAGAAATATTAAATTAAGTTAGTCGTTTACTGCTCTGTCCCTTACGTGTTAGTTCAGTTAGTAAGAAATATTCATATATAATCGAAAATGCAAACCAAAGGCAGCTTAGTTTATAAAGACATAGAGAGTCCCAGATTAGAGAGATATATCGGACGCCTAGTTCATGGTCGCTGATGTTTAAAATGATAAAGCGACTCTTTTCAACAGTAATAACAGAATAATTCTTTCAGCTGCCTTGCTTTCCATTATAAGCTTTAAAAGCTTTTAGTATTCTCGCTTTCGAACCTTCCGCAAGATTCTGTATGAGGAATGGTGCTTTTACTTCTCATGCAACGCAACATTAATTCCATTTTTCCTCTTAATTTCTGTTCCCATGACTTAACTTAGCAGTCTCAACATCGCTAGTTTATGAACGTGATAAGCTACTATCTATCTAATCCTATCAAACCTCGTAAAATGGGTTCATTCTCCTTACCAGACTGAAGATTAATTGTTGTACCAACTCTCATCCTATCAATATCAAACAATGTATATGGTTTTTTTTTGTTTGAAGCTGCTGGCTTCACTTAAAAAATTTTTGTTTATAATCGGCTCATGTGAGAATTAGTGTACCAGCGATATCAAAAACCATGCGTCTATTATTGATCGTTTTTAGATTGAAAATAAAAAAACCGATTTTATTAGACATGATTCCAACAGCAACGTAGTTTTAATAAAAAACGACTCTACAACGGAGATATTTAGCACATATAAATCGGAATCGAAATCCAGCTATAATACATTAATATTTCTCAAACTTTTAACTACGAAATTTCCAATGAACTTCCATAACTGCATTCACTTCAAACTAGAATGCCAAAAGGCAGCCTTGATTCGCATCATCATGGAAAACCTCCAAAAGGATCTCAATAAATTAATTCAAATCACCATGCTACAGAAGACCTTAGCTCCAGGCCATACCGTGTTTGGCTGTCCAGAAGATCCATCATTGATCGCTGAGCCTTATTCTTCACTTCTGAAAGAAGTTTTATCTGATTTAAATTCCTCTTCAAGTCCTCTTCAAGAAGCAGCTGCTGTGAGATCTACACTCAAGGAGCTTCTCAAGCAGGCAACTTTCATTTTGGACTGTGATCTGAGTTCCAGCTTTAATGACTGCAGTCAGAAAGAACAAAAATTGGATCTTAGTGTCTCTATTCCTTCACCAACAAGAGACAACTCCGAGCATTTAGAGCACGAAAAATCCCAAGAATCTTCGCCAACGATGCGAATTCTTGTGAAAGAAGAGTACAAGCCTTCAAATGATGAAGAAGAAGAACAGACGGTTGCATCTAATATACAGAAACCTTCTAAAACTGTACCGAAAGTTGACCGGATGAGACATTTGGGTTTTAAGAGTCATATAGAGGCTAAAGAGGTGACTTCTGAAGAATTTGGTCCAAAAATTGAAGAGCAAAGCTCTTATAGAGAGGTGATGGAAGCTGATGATGTCAAAAGTGATGACACACGAAGCTTTGTGAATAAGAGATTTAATCTCAAGGAAGCGCTGAGGAAATTTACGCAAAAGAATCCAAAGTTGCTAGATTCGATCAAAGTGCTGGACCCAGAAGAGCAGCTGTTGATAAAAGCTCAATACCAAACGCTAAAGACCACGCTGAACCGAAAAAGATATGACAGAATTAGAGCAAAGCAGGGAGCTGGAGAGCTTGTTATCCAGACAGTCGGCAGGACTTACTTTTAAATTACCGGTTGATTGATTGTCTTTAATCTTTATAATTCAAGGTGTCTATCAAATTAGAATTACATTCTTTTTTATTTTCACTTTTTTCCTAAGTAGTAAATAATTTACAAGTCCAGAAAATTCGCAGATTCTCTGGAAACTATTGACAAAACCTCTTTCTTGTAGTGAAAAGTTGTGATAAGTATGGTTAATAGGTGTTAAGCTGACTTTCGAGGTATAAGTTAGAAATAAGAAACTGATTCCATAATTTATCATCCAATCATTAGGCTTAGAGACCTTTTTGAGCTATTTGGATTTTTGGTTACTTTTTCAATTCAGACTTGTTTTCTATCAGAAAGTTCAATTACCTTTTCTTTTAACGCTCTTCCATGCATTAGCAATTTAAGATTTGTTCCAATTACGCTACCATCAGTCGCAAGCACGTTTTCTTCTGCTATTTTGGAGTTAAAAAATTCTGTACGATCTAACTTCCATTCATGGAATCCTCCAGCTCGGTCTGCAGTCCCTGGCTACTATTGAGAGTCCTGGCTTGAAATAAATTTTGAACCTCTTTAAGTCGAAACGTTTTAAATCAGATGCCCTCCTAAATTAGATTGACTTAATTTATTGATTACATGAAAATAATTTGTATCAATTTACCCTGATATTGATTATATTGAGTCCATTATGATGGCCTGAATCTTCAGCTAGGAAGAGTGGCTGAAAAATCCACTGCACGGAATTGTAATTGCTTGATAACACGCTTCTTTGATCTCAAATAACTTTGTTAATATATTGGAAAAAAAAGTGTTCTTTCGTAGCAAAACCATTCAACCCCAGCAGCAACTCAATCTCAGTTCAGTCTTTTCAATTTTTGATCCAATATCAAAAAACTTCTACAACAATACAACAGCTTCAGCAATGAATTATGTATGCGTAAAAAATTTTATATCAAGTTCACAAACGTCAAACCTGACTCTATGAACATCTCATTTGCATAAAACGTAGTTGGATACAAAACTTTGTTTCAAAAGAATCTAAGGACACACTAGCTCGAGAACTTCAAAACAATATTAACGATCTTATCCATCTCCACTGGTTTTGTGAGGACCTTCGAGATACCATCATCCAATCCAGCGCTGTTCTGTGGGATAGTCTTCGCATCAGCAGTAATGATAAAAAGATTCGGGCAGAAAAGATTTTTCTGAACTGAAAAATCTTTGATTTTTCGCGCTAACTCAACGCCAGAAAGCTTAGGCATCGTGTTATCTGACAGCACGAGGCAAATCTCATCATAGTTCGATTTGTAAACCTGTAGAGCTTCTTCACCGTCATAGGCAGCTAAATACCTCTTTCCGCTCGCTCTAACGCACTGTATAAGAAACTCGACATTAAACCTATCGTCATCAACGATTAAAACTATGTCTCGAATCGTGATCCCTTCCGTCGAGTTCAAGCAGTTAACTCTAATTCGCTGGTTTTGCAACGGCATTAGCCCATAATTATTAATCTCGACTTGATCGAGACTTCTAAGTGACTGCTGCTGAAGATCAATGAATTTTGCTCTTTCAGCTTTCGACGGAGAACAAGGGGTGGCTATCGATGATTGTTTTACTCCTCTTGTTGGAAGTAGCACTTCAAACGAGCTCCCTAGTCCCGGCATGCTTTTCGCTTTCATCTTGCCTCCAAGTTTATGGACTAATTGCTTCGTGATCCAGAGCCCGATACCAACCCCGAGTTGCTTCCTTCTTGCTGGGTTGCTGTTGCTGTCTGCGCGTTTCTCGAAGATTTTATCCATGGCGTCTTTTTCGATACCACAGCCATTATCAACAATCATTATCTTCATGACTCCCTGAGAGGATTCCCTCGCTGATAAGCTTTCTTCAGCTCCCCAAGACGTCTTCTCGTGATCCAATTTATAGAAAGGCTTCAGCCACTCAGGCCTGTTGAGTCTCGGCAGCCTTTGGATATGCGACCGATTCCTTTCTCTCAATTCTTCCGTGAACTCTATTGACTCGTCTTCCGTAGTTTTCCTCGCTTCGGTCTCATTTGTTTCTGTCCGGCGAGGGGTCATTGAGACTTCTTGTTGTTTCGGCTGCATGTACTGGCAGTTCGGCTGCTCGATCCATTGAACGACAATGTAAACTCTCCCTTTTTCTGTAAATTTGACTGCGTTGGAAGTCAAATTCAAGATTATTTGAAATAGCTTCTGTCGGTCAAAATGCAGATGGGCTGGGATATCTCTCGAGATCTTGAGATAGCCGTCAAGTCTTTTATTATAGATCATCTCTTTGATTACGTTCCACGTCTTCTGGAAAAACCCTGCAACGGAATGGTTTTCTGGTACTACTCGCAGTTCTCCTGTCTCGCAATAGGAATAATCAAGGAGGTTATCAACGAAATTCCTCAGTATCTCACCGCAAGCTCGGGCACTATGCAAGAGTTGAGTGGTTCTCTTATCTGTGATGCGTTTTCCGATTAAATGGATATTTCCAAGGAGTCCATTCAAGGCGTTTTTTAGTTCATGCGAAAAGGCTGTGATGAAAATCTCCTTAAGTTCTAGAGATTTTTCCAATTCGTCGCTCTTTTTCTTCAATTGTGCGAGGGCAGTTGTCAGCTCAGTTTTAAGTGCATTGATTTCTGCGTTTTTCTTGGATCTTAGTTTCCAAAGAATAACGAAAATGACGGCTGACAAATACATTTGCTTTATATTTAAATCAACAGCAGCTAAAAAATCCGTCGTAATCTCTTGCTGAGACTTTGTCAAAGCAATTTCAATGATTTTTGGACTTGCGTAAAAAGCATTGATGAGAAACGAGATGACTAAATGCGATAATATGAGCAGTTCTGTCTCAATTGCGAATACGGCGACCATATTTACGCTCAGTCCGAGTATTGGAACATAGAGATAGTGCGATACTGGAGTTGAAAGCAGGATCTGAACAACGATGCAAAGTCCTGCTAATAAGATATTAACCACGTTGTACCTTGAGCGACGGACTAGTGCCCACAGCAGCAGCAGAAATAGAAGGGTCAGAGCTAGTAGCATATAGACATTATATCCTTCTTTGAACAGAATAACGATTATTGTCATCCACACGGTGATTACGAAAAAGGTAAGAAAGTGTTGTTTTCTACTCTCAGCAAGAGCTGAGTGAAAACATTGTCTGAATTGATTCACGAACGTTGTAAACGACATCGAATCAGCAGATTGGCGGTGGTGTTCCTTCCACAAGGAGGTCTTGGAGACTTTGATTCTTCAACGAGGCAAGTTATTATAAATCACGTCAGAGCGATATGTTAAGTTTTATTCAATTCACAAATTCTCGAAGGCTTTTGATTATTAAATAATCACAGAATAGAAGAATTAGGAGCTAAAAATTGAGGCTTGCAATTATTCGATTTCATTTCATTGGAAAACAAAGGTAGTCCGTCTCTTGAAGTACTGTGGCTTTAATTAATATAGTCTTCTGCTGCCAGCGCGCTTTGTCTCTAGAAGGTGGACCTAATTGATAGCATGGCCATGGCAAGGGTGAGAAGTCCTTTTGGAATGAAGTTGATTGAGGAGATGTATAGTTCCCTGAATTAAAACAATTTAAATGAGGAAAGGGTCTAGAATAGGGAAATTTTTCTATAAAATTGGTCAGATATGTTCCATAAAGATTGTGCTGGTCAAATAGGAAAATTTTAATTGAATCAATGGATATGTGCGGATTTAAAAAAATTGAATATAGATGTTGTCCAAAAACAATTTTCGTATTCCTTCCAAATAGTTTTATGATTCACTTCGAGAGAGATTTGCAAAAACAAAAAAATCAAACATCTTCGCTCTTATGCATATTTTCTCAAATGAGATGCTAAGGTTCCATTCACAGAATGTGACTGAAGCGATGGCTTTGTGATTTGATAGATATTGGCTTCACATTCGATCAGTAAGCTCAATTAGTAAAACTTGCAGAACGTTAGAATTTTTGAAAAGTAGTTGGCTGGCTGTGCTTCTTTTCATAAGACGCATTCATGATGTGATATAAACAAAATTTTCGGTTTGATCCCTTCGTTGCTGCTGATGATAAAATTAATCCACCGGGGAAAAATAGCTTGGATCATCTATCTAATGCTGACTTCCATTTGGCAGGAATATAAGGGAGGAAGTATGATAAGCCGGTAAACCAATAGTGTCCAATCGCTTTCTCAACAAGAATTTAGAAAAAGTGAATTGTCAGACCGATTTTAGTCGTTTTTTTTTCGTAAAGGTGAAACTTGCCTTAGGATAAGGTTCAAGAGCGCTGGAATCAAGAAAGCCTCATAATCAATGAAAGTGCACGAGAGTATTATCCGAGGTTTTAATAGAGAATAACAGTTCATTAATGTACTTGGCATTCTAACCGTTTTGGCAAAAACCTTCCGTAATTTCCTGAACCATTATCTTACCCAGAAAGGCTATTGGTTCAGGCTTTCTTATACAAACTTCTGTTATTAGTCCCTGAGAGCAGGGTCATAGCTCGATAATTCTATTGAGCGTGAATTAAGACTTTCTTTTAATTTTGGGAAGAGGGCCAGTGTAGGTTCAATTTTAATAAAATTCGAAAATTTTCAGAGAACACTTAAGAATTAAATAAATCCTGAAGAACTTGCGTGATTTTGCTCGAGTTCAAATTCCTCTATTTCTCAGTAAAGTTATAATTTCTTTTTTATATTGAATATTGTAATCGTTTCAGGTTCTGTGTTTTCAAAAATTGTTCACTCACGACCTGGATTTGGTGTCCAGAGAGGGCAGCCCTCAAAAAAATTGTTCTTAATGGGTAGACTCTCGACTTTTTATTGCATATTACTTTAAGTAATGGAACTTGAAGTCTTAATTTATAGCTCTCATGGGAAGACTTAATATCTGAACCAGCGGAAGCTTATGAGAACTGTCATGGGCCTATTGCTCTGAGAGGCAGAGAGAACTAATCCTCAGAAAATTTGTTAGATGTACTTTATTAAACAGTTCTCAGATTAATATGAGATCTTATTTTAATTAGTTAGTCGTCTGCACCTTCATAAGCTTGAAAAAATTGGCTTTTAATGATTATAGAATCTTATAACATGAATTTCAACGCAAAACATCATTTTCAAACAGTAGCAGCCATCGAGCGAATGATTAGTTCGGCTCTGAAAGCTTTTTGAATACAGTGGAAGTCAAAACTTGGAAATATTCTTATAGGTGATGTTGCAATCAACATTAAAGAAGATTTTGGTTTCAGGCATTCGAGCAAAACTCAACTAAAATCTCACCTTTAAAATGAAAATTCCTCTAAAAGTTCATGATTCAAGAGCTTAGATTTGAAATCTCACTGGAGTAGAAAAACGAAAAGCAAAAAAAACGACATCGAAAGAGCTAACACCGCTGTTCTAGCTCTGTAGCTTTTTGTGGTAATTGTGGATATTTTCAAGGGAGAATTTCTCTCGATTACAATTCTAGTCGTGGGTTGCATATTAATCTATTGGTAAAACTATTGTCATGTTGTTCCTATTCGTGAAAAGCTCAAAATCAGATCGCAAAAGCTGAGCGAATTCTATTGTAATCTTTGAAAATCCTCAAGTGCTCTTATTCAGATTTCACCTCTCGCTACTCAAAACTAAGGTTCTTAGGAAGTCGAGGCTTACTACAAAGTAATCTTCAGGACTGTAAATGCGAAAAAGATGCTATAGGGAAAAAACATTATTGGTCTTGTTGAGAAGTTCTTTTAAAAAAGGCTAAATGATGGTATTTTAAAAAAAGAAGGTCAAATACTATCAACAAGATGAAAGAATGAGAAAGAAAATATTTATGAGAAAAGACTATCCGAACCTAATAAACATATTTCAGACATCAAATTTAATTTTCCAATACAGTATCGCAACCGTGTTTCTCAAGGCTGGAGAAATCACTCGAACGCTTTTGCGATCACTTTGAAATTAACAAGGATCATGACTTAATTAGAGAATGATGCAATCGCATCATCCAATAAAGTCAAGAACTGGAGAATATTCAAAGGAAGCAACGGGCTGCTTCGGAAACTTTGTTCAAAGGAAATCGCATATTCCCAAGCAGTCTTGATTTTCCTTGTGATAGATTTATCCATGAACTTCGATTGGCAAACTTTGCAACACCGACAGCACTCGTCAACAAACACGCCTCGTTTGTGATTATAAGTATCGAAGAGTTCGGGCACCAGACTTAAAACGATGTAATTCTCAAATTTTACGATATTTTCGTAGAAGTCGTCTTTCTCGATTTTCTTCATGTGCAAAAAGACGAGAATCAATCCTCTATTTACCAAAAAGAGGATTTTCTTAAAGTGGCTAGTTAGGAGCTCAACTTCCACAGCTCCACAATCAGAAAAATAGTTTTTCACTAGGAGGATGCTTCTAGCTTCCTTTGCGGCTTTCCAAAATCCTTCTTCAGTGAAAACAATATCCCAGGTGTCTTTCGTGACTTTCGAAATCTTTTGATTATGTGTACAACTGAGATGCCTCGCAAAATAACTCCAGACGACTCCTATCTGTTGAAGACAGCCCCTTATTAGTCCCTCATTGTCAATGATTCTAACACCAAGGATTCCAGCTTGGCTAGCGAGTAATGTGCTCCCACATTCCAGGAAGGCTTCAAGAACAGTGTTGTTGTCTTGTTTGAGAAATTGCAAGAAACTCTTGGAAATTCTCCTGGCAAATTTCAAAGAATCTTTTGAATAATTCTGTGAAGATTGAGAATTGGGTTTTTTCGTTAGTGATATCACAGGACTCTCATTTTGAAAATCGATATTGAGATATTCAAGATCCATACCATTTGCGTTTTCGCTGGAGATCCTAGAGCAGGTCAATGCATTATCTTGCTTGCTCGTTTGGTTTGACTTGGATATGTTGAGCTCTTCTGTGAAACTTCCGAAGTGCATTATACTTCTCGAAATTCGAAATTCGTAAGATGTTGTTTTTTGTTTTGCTAAATGATAATAATGGGAGTCAGCTGAGTTTAAATATGCGTATTGAGAAATCCTTCCATATGTTAAATCCCTTCTATTACAAACTTAGAAAAATTTTGTGAATCACAAGGTTAGGTATTGGATTTTTCACCAGTGACAATTTGAATTATCGCCAGTACAATACTGACTGTTTTCTTGAGTAAGAAAACAAATTCAAATCGAAACATTTATGTGATTTAAAATTTCGAAATATTTCGAAAAGGTTCTATACTGCATGCAAATTTAAATTAAATTCTATCCTCATAACAAATTAAATTGAGTTGCGCAGAAGTTTCTATTACCGAAAAATAATTAATCGGAAGTAAATTTGTGGCAGATCGTTTGATGTGGATCGATAATTGTTCAGATTAGTTCAGATTAGATAAAACCCGCACTACACGAAAAGTGGGGATTGGGCTAGAATGAACAATTATAATGGAAGATTAGTACATTTTAGTTGCGGATAAAACTTGTATAGTCTTAATTCTCAAGACAAAACTGGTTCGCGGCAAATGGAAGCTTTTTATTACTAATAAATTTTCCTCATTTAATTTATAGATTGAGCTCAACCAAATGATTAGATTGACTTTTAATGAATTATTCTATAAAAAAAAACGCTGGGGTTTTTGCTCCGTTTTTCTTCCAGTGGCATTGCAATCATGTAAGGAGAAAGCTTTCACAAATATCACGAATGAGTGGAGTTGAACTTTGCAATGAGAAGCCTCGATCGTTGTTAAATAGACGCTGAAATCTTGGCAAAGCTTGCCAATAAGCAGTTTTATGTAGACAGGAGGGTTACTAGAAAATTTCAAAATTCGAGTCCACATAATGAACAAAAACCTTTTCAGCTCGAATTTGCACCTCTCTTTGAAATTGAAAAGAGAGAGAGTCAGATGGAGGGTGCTCTTATCTTAATCACGTGATTCACTGATTCACTGTGATTCCGTGTGATTCACTGATTCACTGTGATTCCGTGTGATCCTGATAATATCAAGATATTTTTAATCTGGGTATATATGTATAAAATTCGAAAATGGAATTTCGAAGTCTCTATTTTCATAGGCAAGAAGCCGTGAAGGTTATGAATGAAGAACAAGGATCAAACCTGAAAGATCTATATGATGAGCACATAGTAACCAAGAATCAGGTAAAACAAAAAAGAGAGATAATTTAGTAAGATGAGAAAGAATCTAAAGATATTAAGCCGAGCAGCAGTATCCAGGATATCTAAGAGTTGGGGAATATGAAATGTATTTGAAGGTGGTTGAAACTTTTGAGAGGAAATTCTGCTCAAAGTCAAGCGCTTATACCGTCTTGTGTGATGAATCTCCCCTTCAATTCGGCTTACAAAGTCTCCAAAATTAACACCTATCAAAAATAATCACCCTCGCTTGTGGTTGCCGGAATCGAAAAGTTCCGTATCAGTCCTATGGGCAACGTAATTCTCAAACCTTGAGACAGTTGGGCAAAATTTCATATTTAAGTACCCTCTTTCAGTTTCAATGGAGCATAATCATTTATCCGTTAAACAACAAGGCCACTTTCTTGAAGTAACTTTTTATGGTCCCAGCTCCAACTTCTCCACCCAATGAAAATAAGCTTGCAGTTGAAGCGACGTCTTGACTTCCTTTGCATCTTTCGAAAAGTCCTGCTCACTGAAACGACTTTGATTCGAAATTCGACTAGCAAAATTTCAAAGAGCCTTCCGAAGTTGCCTCACTAAGGATTAGGAGAAAATGATTTATTGTATATGTGATCTGGTTAATGAAAGTTTCTTCTCGAGGAAAATGTCGGTATTTTAGCTTTGGTTCTCGAAAATATGCTATCTTTGTATTTTCACAAACTCTTTCTTCAGTTGAGTATAAATGCCGGTGTGTTCTCAACCTTTCTCTTTTTAAAGTGATTTTCTTGTATCAATTTATTCAAAAGGTCATGGTAACCAAAATGTTAAGTAATTTTATCATCAGTCGTTTTATCTAAAAAACCTTTCAAAAGACGAAATTGAATAAAAGT
>ENA-UOTZ01001314-UOTZ01001314.1-compost-metagenome-genome-assembly--contig:-NODE-1314-length-17539-cov-6.523651_pt1 | contig 17539 bp, 11 predicted proteins | sample MGYA00238144_ERZ746983 | MGnify/ENA primary metagenome ERZ746983 (study PRJEB28759, sample SAMN06268863) | compost metagenome | isolation source: single cell | place: USA: California, Emeryville, Joint...
TTCTAAGAAAAAAACAAAAAAGAAGGCCTAGATTGAAATTGTTATCTCAACTCACCCAATTAAGTCTCTCGTTAATGAATTAAATTAGAATTAATTTATCTGATCTCCAACACACAGCAAATTCAGCAATAAAAAAATAAAAAATAGAAATGCTCTTAAAGGCAGATCAACAGGCTGAAAACAAGTTCAGTGTCCCACCAAAGATCAAGTTCAACTACGAAAATCTCAAATTCGTCACAGAGACTTCCACTTATCGAGTGTATGAGGCAGAAACTCGTGATTTCAATACAAAACACTCGATCAGGATCCTCGATCGCACAAAAGAGTTCGTAAAGCACCATTTTGATCTCGCAGCTACTCTCTTTGTCCAAGAGCTACTTTGGCTTCAGTCTCGGTATCCCGGCTCGGTCTTCACAAACACTTTTGAGATTGGTGAAAATGGAACTCAAATTGCCTGTGCAACTCTCCCTTATCTCCCAATGACCAGCCAATTTGACGAAAATCTCAAAGATTGTCAAGCAATGGAGAAGCTGATTAGCAATGTCATCTCTGATATTGCTTTCCTTTGGAAAGACCTTCAGCTTAGAAACATTGTGAACGCATTGGGAACAGAAAATTTCTGCTATATGAAAGAAAAGAAAGGTTTCTTCTTAGGAAATTGGGCCCAAATTATCGAGAGTAGTGTGCCAGAGAAACAGGATCTAACTGTTTCAACAGCCTTATCTGGAAATATTAGATCAGGATTGCTGACCTCTCAAGATTTAAATTCGGAAATCAAAGAGCTAGCTTTCACTTTACTCAAAATGACGGGAATAAATTACGCGAGTATAAAAAAATTCCAAGAAATGCAAGATATCGAACCTGAAATCTACGATTTTGCGGTTAAGAAAGCCCTTGGAGACGCTTTCAAGGATTCTCAAAGGTTGCAGAGCTTAGTTGAGAGAATGCTGAGTCTGGATCCTCAAAAGCTTCCTAAACTTGAAGAACTGAGGATTAAAGAAGAAGGAACCTCAATAACACCTACTCCAAGGTTAGAGGAATCAAAACAATCCATAGGTGGTCAGCAGACAGATACAACTCCGTCATTATTGAAAACTTCATTCCAAATCGGTTTGTCATAAATCAATTTTCGATCTCATTTGCCTAAACTACTAGAAACCTTCATCCCTACATTGATGGCTTGGTGCTCGCAGTCCAAAAACAAGATCAGTATCACCGAAATCGAATCGAAGCAGAATTACTCCGAGTTTGACGGTGCGAAAATCAGAGAAATTGGTAAATTCTTTAATTTAAAAATTCGCTTGACTCGACAAAAAAAACTTTTTAGAATCTAGCTGGACGCATTTAAAGGAAATCCCAAACACAAAATTACTCGTAAACCTCCACTACCACCCTCTAAAGTCAGCCAATATGGAAATATTCGATGTTTCAAAGAAAGAGCAGCCCAAGAAAATTTACTCTCTTGGAGAAGTTTCAGGAAGTAAGATTGAATTAATTCACGTCTACTGCGAATATCTTTCATTAAAATCGGATAATACATTTATCCTTTAACTTCATCATCGAGATCTTATTTTTACATCTTTTAGTTTGTGGCTTCGGCGATGTGGCATATAATTCAAGAAGAAAAATTCTCGGTGCAATCTCGCTGGAGGGAAGAACAGCTTACCACTTATGGAATATCGACAATTCCAAGGCTAACAACATAGTAACACTGAACCGACCTTCGAAATGGCAATTCCAGTATAGCGATATTGAAAGTACTTATGGCTTTTCTCTTACACTTTTCTGACACTCTTATTTGAAGAAAATTGTGTTGTTGGACTTGATTTCAATCCTAGCGGGGAATCTGTCGCGACCATAGACCGTTATGGAGTGTGCTTAATATCAGACGTGAACACCGACAGCTACAGCTTCCATATGAATATGGACAGCAGGCCTTGTAATTGATATCCTTATAATAAGTCAGTGACGTTTTGCTCTTGTTTATTGCTTAGATTGGAATAGTCATTGCAGATGGAGCACGAATGCCAGCGAGTCACTCTTATATGTCCTTTTTGCTTCTGCGAAAGTTAACATTCTCGATCCAGAGAAGAAATCTCTAACGTTAAAGGAGCCGATCCAACTAGAATCTCGTAATTTTAAGCTAGTTTCTGATTCGATATTTCCCTTTTATAGTTTCCACATACTGGATCGATACTTGCCTAAGCGATGGAAATCTGTTGGCAGCAAGTGGATTCGATAAGAATATTAAGATTATTGATAAAAGGCAATCCAAAATTGTCAAAACATTCGAAGGCATCCATACTGGTAGAATTTCGACTTCGAGGACTAATCTGATGAAAGAATATACCTACCTAGGTGCTATTTGGTGTGTTCGATGGAGCCCAAGCGGAGACATGCTTTTAAGCGGCTCTAATGATAAGACAGCAAAGCTGTTGGACTTCAAGACTGGGAAGGTGCTTTATACTGGAAAAAATTCAGACGAAAGTAACTACAGCTCCTCGTTTTGTGCCTGATTTGCATTAATTATTAGAAGCCGCCATGTCAGTCTGTTTCATTTGAGCAAAGAACAAATTCAAAAAGATTCATGCTTAATAGCCAAACACAGAAATGCAAGGAAAAGCAATAGTTAAGTCATTAAGGAGTAATAGATTTATTATTGTTACCCTTGTTTTTGAGTGTTATTGAGCTCTGCTCATTAATAAAACAAAAAGAAGTTTTATGGCAAAACTCGAGTAGATTGTATCTGTCTTCACAATTCACATAAAAAATATAAGTGAGACAATCAAATCGAATATTAAACACACATTAGCAAATATGGATTCTGATTTAATTAGTAACTGAAAATTCATTTTGATAAATTATTCCAATAAATTAAAACCAACACATTTGTCATTCCGCTCTTTTACAATAGTTCGAGAAGTCTCAAGCTTTATTAAAAGTGCGTCCTCGTTGCAATTACCTGGCTGGTTCTCATGTTCTGCAGGTTCTTGAAAGCTATATTCATCCGCGGAGACGCCTTCCTCTCCTTGAAGCGAAAGTTCATACTCTCAAACATCTTATTCTGCAAACAAGGACTATCTAACAAGTCCAGACCCTCTTCAGGTTTGGTCACTAGCAATTTAGGGATTTGACTCATATTTTTAGGTTTTCCGGATGCAGCTTTTGTCTGATTGCCAATTTCTCTATGCTCATTTGGAGACTCACTAGCCTTCATTTTCTTTTGATGATTATTCTCTCCAGACTTATCCATCCGAATCAATTGCTCCCTAATATGCAATCCAACCGCCATGTGCGACTTCGAGGATGGTCTCGACGTTCCTGTAGCTGAGCTCGCTCTCGAAATCGTAGAGTTGTAAAACATCTGATGGCTCTTCGACTTTTCCAAGCCTCCACTGAGAACTGAAAGCTGTCCACTTAGTCTCAAATCACTAAGCTTTTGTGAGAGGTTCTCCAATGAAGCTAAAGGGTTAATAACTTCGATCGGAGGGATGATATGTTGGGAAGCAGACCTTTTCCCCTCGCAGCGTGGAGGCTGTGATTGATCGTGATAAATGCTTTGTAAAGAACTGATCGGAGTAAAGGCTCTATGAACTTTGAATTGATAATTCGTTGCCATTTCTGAAAAATCCCTCGCAGAGAGTTTCGGAGACTCATTCATCCTTATTGAGGTCGGAGAGGAGCCACCAGAGAAATACCCATAATTTCTCTCGCTCGAAACTCCTCTTTTATCTTCAAGCAACTCTGGTACTTTCTTCGGAAGTGTAGTTCCAATCGCAGCAGTTTTCCTGCTGCCATTGGGACTGCTGGACGCTTTTCCCGTCACAGGGCGATAAGGCAGCCTTTGAGAGATTTTTCCAAACCGGTTGTCTCTGTCGCCACGAAGAAGCCGTTTTTTTTCTGTGAATTCACTGAACAATTGCTTCGTGAGACTCGTTTTCTCGAGGTTTCCTTCTCCTTTCTTTTGTTTACCAGAGTAAATAATATATTTGTTCTCGGGAGAATCTGGGTCGCTGAGGAGCTCTTGTAAACTGGTTTTGGCGCTCAATGGTTCCTGCTTGCTGAGCCAAGCAGTCTGTGACCATTTCTGCGAGGGGATCTGCTTCAGGCATTTCTCCTCATTTCCGATGATGAATTTCTCGGCGGAGAATGTCCGTTTGCTATAAATAGGATCCATGATTGGTTTTTGGCTTGGGTCAGGGCTTTTATTTTCTGAAGACGTTAAATTGAAGTTGAGTTTGAACTCGACATCGGCTTTTTCCTTGCTTTCCTTGGTCTCCTCACGAGTTTTTCTCGGTGATTCTGAATTCGGGTACATTAAAAAAGTTTTGAATCTTTTCGTGTTTTTATGAATGCTGGCAATGCGGTTCGCTTGGATCTCCGCTCTTGAAGCGAGATAATCCTTTAGCCAAGCTTTGGCTGACGACTCGTTCAATATAAGGTTTTTGGCCTCCTGCAATCGACAAGTAATGTTTATTGCTATGATCCAAAGGGAATGGTGCTACCTTCTTAGAGATTTGATAAACCACGGCTGTCTGTGAAACACAAATCACTGTATGCGCTCTGTTTCGATCATCGTGTAGCTCTTCAACACCGAAAATCTCACCTGGGCCTAATATTGAAAGCTTTCAACAGCAAATAAGGCATACTTTCGACGAACTAATCCCAAAATACCTCTATATCGCGTGAGTTAAATTTCTTTTTGAGGTAGCTATCAACAACCCTTCCGTCCGAGCTGATTTGGTTCTCCTCTTCATACTGAGCTCGAAACATAATCTAAGGAAGGTGAGCTGAGGCAGAAAATAGAGTACATACCTTAAATTCTCCTGATTTGATAATATACATAAATTCAGGGTGGTCCCCTTGCGCGTACACAATATGTCCCCGGGCATAAATTTTGAGTTGGGAGTACATAAACAAGCTTCTCACTGAACTGTAAGCCCAGTTGGAGAAAATCTTGAGAGCCTTGAGGAAGTTAACCTCGGCGAAAAGCCTGCTTTCTTCTTTTTCCACTAATTCCCAGAGATTAAGGTAAGAATACAAGTATTAATAAGAAAGATTACGGAGGATTTGCTGGAACGGAGCTTTGTCAAGAACGGCAAAATCGGAGTCCTCCTCACAGACGATCGTCGCAGCTCTTAGCTTTCTTTCTAAGAGAGCAAGCTCTCCGAACGCGTAGCCAGCTCCTTGTGAAGCCACTTTTGTTAGGATTTTCTGCCGCTTTTTTTCTCCGTTGTTAGCCGTAATTTCAGTCCATATCGGAATCATGATAGCCACCTTCCCTTTAAGCGTCACCCAAAACGTTTCTCCATACTCCCCTGATTTGCTTGAGATCAATGCAAAGTCAGTCTTGAAAACTTACCGAAAGTCATACAATGCTCGCCTCGTTTAAGGTGAACGTGATACATCTTTGCCATGCATTTGATATGAGTATCTTCGTCATATTTTTTGAAAAATGCAACGTTTTCAGTACATTTTGCTAGAAATGCGAGGTCGCTGTGATTTCTCTCAGCAATCGGCTTTTGCAGGTATGGAATCGCTTGCTAGTTTGGCGAAATAAGAAGGATGGCATCCAAGTTATTACCTCAATTTGCTCTGTGTCCTTTGTTTGCTGCGCTTTAAGTGATTTGATATGCATTAATAAGTTCGTGTCAAGCGAGGACCGACGCCTCTTTGTTATTGTTCGCAATGGTGTTCTCAATGTGGTACTCTCTAAAATGCCACCTAAAATACGAGAGGCGGAACTCCGTCGTTTCATCTGATTCATGTTGGGTACGGCAATATCTTGGTGGTCAGGAGAATTGTTTCCCTGGGATTTAATGCTCTTGCTGCTACTTTCATCATCAGAGCTACCCGAAGACTCTGTTTCTTTGATAATTTCATTCAGAATTGGCTGTTTCATTACAAGGATTGCTTTTTCGCTGTTTGGGTTTTGAGTCCGCTGGGTGGCATGGTCTCCCCTCTGTTGTTTATTGGATTCTGTGGTGTCGATTTCTAAATTCTTCGCGCCTCTAGCACGCTCTGGCGACTTAATATAGGAATGAGCTCTTTTATTCATTCTACAAAGGTCAATAAATTTTATTCGAAGCGATGAGCAGGTTTTAAAATGTCATGGAGATGATCATACATACTATTACGACTTCACCATATACGTCGACAGTGAGCGTGGAAGTGTATAAATAGCGAGGCGAACGGATATATTCATTTGAGAGGTTCCTGGATTTATTGAAAATAAGTAGTTACCACATCATCTCAGTTGGAAGAATTTGAATGAAAAAATTCCTCAAGATCAATAAAGTCAACGAATTTTTTTTTTTTACTCGATAGAAGAAAATATGCTGTCTTCTGTGCTTGATAATACGATCTCTCTAGGTATCAGCATTTGGCCTGATATTATAGAAATGAGAGCACAATCAACTATCATAGGCCAATTAATTAGTTAGAGCCTCTCGTAAAAACAACCAATTATTCAATTTGATTTTCAGAAAGATGAACTTGCTAACTTGCATAGTCGCACTAAAAGAGTGATACATGAAGTCTGAGCTATTTCTTTAATTTTGGATGCTTTCTTGGTCTTCAAAACATTCTAATTAAGTGAAATTGCGAATTATGCTGATCTATAGCACAAAACTCACTTTTCTTGCTTATCCCATAAGGACCGATTGAATTTAGTTTCTTTCAAATTGTAATACGAATGATTTTAAAAAACTCTACAAGGAGATAGCTTTCAAGTTCTATAGAATTCGAAATATTAGCCTAAATCAACTCAAATTCCAACAGCGTAATGTAGGCACTAACCTGTATTTCTAGCTCTCTATCAATCCGACAACTGAAAATTATCTGTCTGTTCCTATTAATTATTTTTGAAAAAACTCAATAGCGTGTTCTTTAATAAATTTATTTATTGTAGCACTTCAAGAAGAAAGTTATGGTTACTATTGAAGGCTACCTCAAAAAATGGACAAACTTCATCTCTCGCTGGAAGGAACGATACTTCCTCGTCGAAAACGGTCAACTTAGATACAGCGAAACAAAAAACGGGCCTCTCAAAGGCACCATTTCCTTAAAAGCCAGTACCATCACCATGGATCCCAACGACCCGCTGCGAATCACCATCATGTATGACCGAAAAGAACTCGTTCTGAGGGCAGCTTCAATCATTGATAAGTATCGATGGGTTAAAGCCTTACGAGACAACCAAGATCAAGGAACAGGCGACCAATCACCTTCAAAGGCCGATAGTCTCAACCAGTTACCAAACACGCAAAGGGCGTCCCTTCAACCGCTTCCTAGAGAGCAAATAAACCAAAATGGCAGAGCTAATCATAGACATGTGACAATGCCAATTATAAAAGTCGATCCAGTGGAGAATAATCGCCGACAAGAAGCCGAAAGTCCTACCGTAGCGAACCTCCCTGCCTTAAATAGCCGTTTAGCAGAGGTGTTGGATATGCAGAGTAAGATCGATCGGATTTTTGAGGAGATATCTGAAACAAAAAACCAGCAAGACGAGCCGCTGAAAACGCAGATCGTGAATTTGGACACCGCGCTTTTCAATTTGATAGTAATGATCACAACTACCTGGCTTATCAATTAGAAATCTATCACTAGGCTAGTCACAGACGTCAAAGTAGAGCAGATGCGGGTTGAGAGCATGTGGGTAGCGATTCAATCCGAACTCGACAAGCATGAAGGAATTCGGATCAATGTGCAACAGGATCAGCAGCAGCCGCAATTAGCAGATCGACTTAGCATCCAATTACCTGCTGAAGAATCAAAAAAGTCTCAGCAAATCACGATTAACGTCTCCGCACCTCAAGATGGTTCTCCCAACCGAAAGCCGAAACCTTCCCAAGAGCTTGAGATAGAAACAAACAACTTAAATGGGCTGGAAGAAACAAAACAACCACATAAAAACCTAGAAACTCCTAAAAGGCCCAACGATATTCACAATGAAACTTATTATACCGAAGCGAATTCAGGAGTGAAGAGATTCATGAAAATGAATTCTCGGATCGAAGGCAGCAGGATGCTAGGAGTGCCTACAGAGAACGAAAAAACCTTTATCCAAGACCAGACATGCTTCCAGAGTTTTGTTGGTGAAGAAGAGGAGAAGAGGGAAATGGAGGCAAATCTCCAGGAAGTGCTAAAGGAGTTGTATGGCGGGAAGAATGCTGGACAACGTAAGGACGTCTTTGATACCGTCCATCCGAGAATAAAGGTAATCCACTGGTTGTTGGTGTCAGTATTGATTGAAGAATAGGCGATTTTTACGGAGAGTATAAGTATGAAGGACATGCGAATTACGACGGATGATACGAGGGAGACTTTCCCTTATCTTTCGATGCAAGAGGAAAAGCCGAATCTATGGTCGATTTTCCGAGAGTCGCTCTCTCATGACATAACGAAGATCGAGATTCCATGTAAAAAGCATGAGAGTTGTCAATTTATTCATATATTTTTATTAGTGAAATTAAACGAGCCACTTTCCCTACTCCAGCGCGTGGCTGAATCATTCCAGGAAAGAGAGCTTTTGGATCGAGCTGACTTGGAGGAGAATCCGCAGATGATACTCGCGCTGATCATGTCTTTTGTGGTCGCATCGTATTCCGCTTCATGGAAGAGATTGAAGAAGCCGTTTGATCCTGTATTGGGTGAAACTTACGAGTATAGTGATGAAAAAGACAACTTTAGGCTAATCGCAGAGCAAGTTAATTTAAAGACGATGGCGCTGTTTGCCGAAAACGCGCATTTCGAAGCCACGTTCACAATTGACCTCAAGGCCGATTACTGGGGAAAAGCCGTGGAGTTCAGGATGCTGGGCAAAAACCAGATAATACTTAAACGCTCAAAGCAAGTTTTTATTTTCAACCGTCCGATTACCTCAGTAAACAACATATTGACTGAGAAATTCTGGCTGGATCACATTGGTACGATAAGCCTCCGCAACCAATCAACAGGCGAGACTGCTGTGTTAGAATTCCCCACGAGGAGGAGTCCAGACACGGAGTTATGTACTCTAAAAGGTACGATTATGGACGCTGAGAAGAAGGTTGTTGCGCACCTCGAAGGAAACTGGATGAAGAGCCTTTCGGTTATCAGCCTAGAGACTAAAATAAAGAAAATAGTGTGGAGTTTGGATGAAAATCAGGAGGTTCTCAGAGGCTGGACGAATTATACGGTGCAATTAAACCATATCAACGTCAAGATTTTGCAGTCCTTGCCACCGACGGACTCGAGACTTAGAGCTGATATCCGCGCGCTTGAAAAAGGAAATGTTGATTTGGCGTTGTATGAGCGGAAGAGGATAGAGGAGCAGATTAAAAAGAAGACTTTGAAATATAGCCATGGAGCAGGAGCAACGAAGCTGAAGCCGCTATGGTTTGAGTTAGTGGTTCCAGAAGGCGAGAGCGATCCTACAGCGGCGTTTTATCAGTTTAACAAAAAGTATTGGGAGGAAAAAACGTTTCCAAAGTATTATGAGGACCAAAACTAGCTTAGTGAAATTCTTTGTATTTGCGAAGGATTGTATATGTATTGCTTATTTTGTTTAAGGAAAGAAATTCTTTTCGCATGATTGAAGGTAGTGGTGGCTATGGAGTTATGTATGCTTCTCATTCTTATGTTTTTGATGATAGTTTCTCTATTAATAAGCCTTAACTTGAAAGTTGGTGGATAAAGACACTTGAAGTGTTCAGTTGATTTATTTTTTCTTTTTCTTTTTTTGAAAGACGAATGTAAGAGGAGGAAAATTAACGCCAGAAACGTTCGTTTGATTAAGAAGTAAGTGATAGAGCATAAAAACTACAATGTCAGAATTAAAGGCTATCCGTTGAAAAATTCGCCTCTGGAGCTATGTCAATAGATTATTATGATATATTTAAAGTAGTGAGAGCTATCACCGTAATTAAGTCGAATTAAAGAGGCAATCAATTGTGAATAAATAAGTGGTGGAAATTTTACGCGAATGAAGGGAACTTCGATGCAGAAATTCGATGTCATGCAGAAATACAGAACGAAGGCCGATAAAATGTGAGACTACTCGTCTGTCTTGATAAATCTGATTTGATTTTTGTAGATTATATTCTGCTTTGTATTGTCCCAAATATATTCCTCGAACTACAGCGACGCCTCGGACGTATCCTGGCAAAGAAGCAGGTATTCCGGCTTGTATAACTAAATTAATAACAAATGCCCAGCCTCACAGCTTGAAGGAGTGGTAACACTAGAGGATGATGCTGAAGATCTCTCAGAGCATTCGAATTTTTCAAAACAACAAGTTTTGAAGAACTACAGCATCAACGAATATTTGCATTCAAGACATTCTGTTCGTCCGGCTACAATGGCCCCTTACACCTCACAACTACAGCACAATCCGTTTTCGAGGAATGAGAGATGCCGAAAATCTTTTCCACCAGACCTTAGATTCCTAAAGAAAGAACAAGAGTTCCAGCCACTACCCCAGCAATTCTTCAAACTGGCTCAGCCCGCGCCTAATGGTGCTCATCATCCCACGAATTTTCAAACAACTCCGTTTGAAAAAGTGAATGGCATTGATTGCAATGAAATGTATAATTTGTTTTGCTTTAACCCAGTTCATCTGTTTTCATTGTTAGTTTGACGAAGTGCTTGAGCAATCTATCCCTATTGGAGAATTTGCTTGGGTTTTTTTGTCTGGCTGACATATTAGCCCTCTCTAAAGCAACCGCGAGGATTAAATCAGATAAATTGATACAAAAAGCTATCAAAAACGTTCTTAAAGAACGAATCAAAGAGGTAGAAATAATATTGTTGATATTCAAGCTAATTAATTAACGTCAATCTCAGGGACTGAATTCGAAGGAGCAATTGGAATATTGGAAAGGGTTGGCCTCTTTGACGGCGATTAAGAAGATGAATCCAAGTGTGTTTATCAGCTTGGTATTGAGGGAGAGCCAATTCAGTCGATCGATCTCTAAAGATGTGGATCGAACGCTACGAGACATGCCATTCTACAACAAAAGAGAAGGGTAAAGAGTGCCAATGGGATCGTGAGCTTATATTAATTAGGAGACTGACGCTATACAGAGTCCTAATCGCAATTTCGAACGCGGAGCCAGAAGTTGGATATATTCAGGGCTTGAATTTGGTCATAGGGACATTACTGCTTTCACTGAAAGAAGAGGACGCTTTTTGGATGGCGTTGTACTTGCTAAGGAAACGAGAGCTGAGAAAGGTGTTTATTCCTCCTTTTCTGAAGCCCGAGCTCTGGACGTATCAACTGGAAGTCTTCATGAGAAGTTACATGCCGGATATTTTTGATAACTTGGTAAGATTAACCTGCGATTCATTCGTCTTATCAAATTTATTGAAGAAAATCAAAGGAATATCCATCGGATATTTCTCAACTCCTTGGTTTCTGACCCTTTACACCAATTTCCTTAAGACCCCCATCGTAAACATATAATCTCTTTGAAGGATAATCTGAGCATAAAATTTGCTCTAGGTCGTAAAGCTTTGGAATTTGTACTTGCTGATGGGAGAAAAATTCTTAATACAAACTGCATTGGCCATCTTTGTCTATTTCAAAGGTAAGATCCTTCAATAGTACGATTATTTGACCATAGAACAAAGAATCCCTGATGAAGACGAACGCGGATGACATGGGTGACTTCTTTAGTGTGAATCTAAGAAAATTGTCCTCAGCGGTACGAAATATACTTTTTTTGGTGGTTGTTTATCTTTAAGCAGGACGAAATAATAAAATTGGCTCTAGATTTCAAAGTCACAAGCAGAATGCTAGCTCAGTTTGAGCGCTACCATCAAAAAGGGATTCAAAGCTCTCTTGTCGTTCTCCAAGTCGATCGAGAAAATCCGCTAAAGATGGCTTTTTATGAAACTTTTGAAAGCGCGGATGAGGAGAGTCATCAACAATCCTCTTCGGAAATGGTCGAAGCAGCAGATGAGGATAAGAAAGCGGCACGAAATAGCAACCAGAAAACTAAACAATTTGAAGGGCGGAGATCACTTCCTGTGCTTCTTTCGAGAGAGAATTCCAACCTACATCCGAAGAACTTGAAAATGCCGCTACCGATACCAACAAGGCAGAATCCATTAAAATCGTTTGATCTGATCTCAACTGTCCGCCGAAGAAGTGAATCTCGATATCTCGATCCAGAAGACCTTCATAATATCTCGCAAAGCACGGAAGCGCAGACTCAAGGCCATCCAAGGAAAGATTCAAACTGTCTCTCCGCTTTCTCATCCCAACAACTCCTGAGTAAGAAAATAGACGATTTGGATGATTCCGAACTCAAGCTTGACGAATGCGAACAGCCTTTCGCCAAAACAAAAAGTCACGCTGACCAAAGCGACCAAATTGATCCCGAAGAGAACGAAATTCACGCTCAACCGATCCATTTATCTATGTACTTCGATCGGCCCCAGCCTCAATATGGTAGCAAATCCTATCGCTGCCCCCTCGAAAATCATACTACTCCTACCAAAAAAATTGCTCCTTCACCGAACTCAAACAGCATAAGAGGCAGCCCTTCGTCACTTCTTACAGAGCGACCTGATGAATTGAACCATGGATACTTTGACGACAAAATCAAAGAAGACTTGCTTCTTAAAACCGAGCTTTTCAGCTCGAGGGTAACCCCCACTTTCCTCCATAACATTGCTGATAGACATTCTACCAATGAAAAGAAAATCCCAGTTACTTCGAACTTCCTCGCTGGGCTCGATCAAACAGCTGTTTAAAAGCTGTCATGATAAATTCTACTTTCAATTAAAGAAATTAATACCCAACGGATTAAAATCTTGCACGGCAACTGAAGTGTGCATACCCTAATGATTTTTTGACTTCCTAATTAGAAAGACGAAGAATTTGGAATAAAATATGCCGATGGACTCTAATATCTGTATTTTTTTAAAGTTGTTACGCACGAAATAATTTGATTACTTATTTATTATCTCATTTGATAGATTGCATGCAATCTAACTATATCATTGCCTTCTGTTTATAAATTTGTTATTATTGTCTTTATAACATTAACTTGTATGAACTGCTCTTGTATATGTAAACTAAATAACCAATTAACAATAGCGAATTAGACACATGCGTGCTTTTATTTAAAAGCTAATTAACCGAAAAAATTTCAATTGAAATTTAATCGCATTCAGATATGACAGAGAGAACTCACCCGAAATCAACACTCGAACTTAAGGCAGAGAAGTTTTTAGAGCATGACAGTCTGTTATCTGATTCAGATGACAGCTCAGAGCGAACCAACTCTTCATATAGCACAAAAAAATCCAAAAAGAAAACACAAAAAAAGACCGATGATTCACGAAACTCCAAGAGCAGCACAAGACGCCTCCGCTCTTACCGAAAAAGCAGCAAAGCTGAACTACCAGCTAACTCTAACGAGTACCGCAGCAAGTCTCGTTCGCGGAAAGAGAAGAGCATTTCATCGATAAGAAGTCCGCGTGCGGTTGATGGACCGGCGCATATTTCCAGTCTCAAGGATAACTATTCGCTGAGGATGAAAATCAATGATTTGAGCGAAACTGTGAATAAGAAAAACAAAAGGATAAAGAAACTGTATGATAACGTCTTTGCTGAGAAAGATAAGATAAAGGAACTGACACTTAAAGCCAATGAGATGGCAAAAAAGAACAGTTTGGTCGATGAATTCCAGCAGAAGATCCACACTCTGCAAGAGAATGAAATAAATTTGATTCAGGAGCTGAGCGAGCAGCAGAGGATAGCGAAAGAGGCGCTGACGAGGTTGTATGAGCTCCAGGAGCAATCATCAAAGGAAGTAGAAGATGCGAAGCGATATTATCGTGATTTTTACAGCCAACAGACCAATGAGGTCAAGCAGCAGCTGGAGAACCAACTCACGCTTGTTGCCAAAGAAAAGGATCATATGATCGCTACAATAAAGAACACTGATGCAGTGAAAGAATCAGAGCGCATTAGTCAGATCAATGCTTTAACCCATGAGGTGAATAGCCTAAAAGACAAGCTCATCTCGAGTGAAACTGATGTTGAGAGGCTCAGAAACGAGAATAAGGACCTGAGGAGAAAGTTGCTTGAGCTTGAAGAGAAAAGCAGCTACGAGAAAGCCTCGCTAAAGGATAAGATAGAAGAGCTGTCGCATAGGAACCAAGTACAAAAGACCCATGAAGAAGAGCATTTGATCAAGGAAACGAATGAAAAAATGAAACTGCATAGAAAAATCGAGAGCCTTGAGAAGGACGTAGCTGAAAAGGAAAAGACGATTAAAATGAAGGATAGAGAGTACAAAGAGCAGCTCGAATTGATCAATACCAAGGTTCAATCGCTGCAAAAGGAGCTAAGAAAAATGAGCGAGTACGAGATGAAGATCGAGACGCTGCAAAAGGAGCTTTCGACGAAAGAAAAGGAACTGGATTTGGCAAAGCAGTATTATAAAGAGAAACTCGCCGCGAGAAAAAAATCTCAAACCGAGCAGAAGGAAGAATGGTCTGCGATATATAGTGAGCTGCTGAGTGAGATAAAGGGATTAAAGACTGAAATTGACTCTTTGGGAGCTGAAAATAAGAAACTTCTCGTATCTTTTAGTTCGAGAGCACCCGCTGACTATTAGAATAATTTTGAAATTTTTCTCTTCTTTTTTTTATTATTAACACTTCATTTATCTATCTATATTATTCCAACTCTAGCATGCGCTTTGGCTAGTAGCATCTTTTTGAGAATTATCAAAGATTTAATTCAGCTGCACGCTTCCAGCAATATCTATTTTACTGTGAATGAGCTTATCTCTGCGAACATGGATGCTAGTATCTGAGAGGAAACAAGCAAATTCTCGGTTGTTACAAAATTTGATTAGAGAGAAGGTCAAATTATTTGCCTGAGGCATGTAACGTATAATAATAAAGGCAACTCGAATTTAAACATGTAACATCTGACATTATTCAAGCATCGTAGCAAATGTGATGAGTACTAGACCCAGCAAATAAAACAAAAACTTCCAATATCTATCTTTTCTCCCTCCAAATTCTTCAACAGCGATTTCCGTCGCAGACAAATAAAGGAAAGTACCTAACAAAATCAGCTTTGTAGATAATTTGTTAATTACCAGCAGAGATAGCTTTAAAAACTGCGGACCAAATAAGCGGCGCATTTAAAATGGAGAGTCCAATGCAAATTCCAATAGGAGTCGCGATGGCAAATCCTCCGATCAGTGTGTAAACTACCCAAGGTTCTGTTCTGGCTTTTACAACTCTTGCACCCTAAAACAGTCAGTTTAGTCAGGAAAATGCTCGTCATTTCTTACAAGAGCAAGCGCTTCGGCCCATTTGTGAATGAGAATTGCAACACAGAGATTTATGGTGGCATTTAACGTAGTTTCAAGACCGATAGCGATTCCCTCGAATATCTAGATTGGGTTAATATGCGCAAATAGGAGAGTATTGCATACTGCATGTAAAGTCAACGCGACAAAAATGACTGTAGGTGAGAAATTTGCTTGTTTGATCGATAGTTGCCGAGATACTAACACCTTGGATCTGGGCTCACTGCAAAATAATAATCATTCAATTCAATTCATCAACACTCTTGTTACTCTTTTTTGGTACCAATAGCATCCATTGAACCTGCTCTATTGAGACTATATGAGAAATCTCCATCCTTCTGCGTTTCAGGATTATGAGACTTTGCTTTTTCTAAGAGGAGAGCGTTCTCTTCGTGCTGCTCGATATGTTGTCTAAAAGTGCTTTCAATGTGCTCTCTTGGAGTATGAACATGATCAGAGTGCTCATCATGGAATGCGTCATGATCCTCATATAAAAGAACTCGATCCAAGAACAAAATGAAGGTGTAGCTGCAGCACATAATGAAAAAGATTATAGGGAAACTGGTTCCGGTATCAGTTATGTCAATGCCCTTCGATGACGTATAATCCTCTTCCGCCTACAAAATAATTAGGAATAATTGAGACGGTTAACTTGCCTCAGGAAGAAGATGGAAGATTCCAACGCCCAGAAATAGTCCGGCTGCAAACGAGTTTGTAAATGAGATCGTACGAGCACTATCTCTGAATTTCTTCCTTTTTTTTTTGAAAAGATTAAGGTTTGTCAACGTCAGAAATGGAAGAGAGCGAGTACCATTTCATTGGAAGCAGGCCGCCGAAAAGAGCGCTGACTACAACAACGACGATGGAGATTAGCTTAACCGTAAGTGTTGAGACCATCAGACAGCCAGCTTATATATAAGAAATAAATCAAAGCTACTTGAAAACGGATTAAATGTTAAAGGGAGTTAATGCTGAAAACGGTTTTCTTTGAACCATACGTTAACAACTTCACAAAACATAATAATCCTTGGATGCAATGGGCTGATATCACTCGTGCAGGAAACCCGAAATACAGTCGTCATAATCACATACTCCTTAAATTAATTAAGTTTAAATAAATTTTTCTTGGAAATTTGTTGTATATATCGCAATTATCGCAGTTGAAATAAGGAAAAAATTTTCTAAAATACATTCACGCAATCAATTATTGCATATATGGAGGAATGTCTCGTGAGCATGCTCAATTAATTTATGAGGGACAGATGTGTAAAAATAATAATTGAATAATGTTGTCGAATGTCCAACATTCTACTTTAGCTATACGGAGACAGCCTATCTTATTCATTTAATATCAGTGTTTTAGATCTTCACATTGCATATCCAATACTCAGAGACCGTTATTGCAATTTACTAATTTCTGGATTTAATTTCATGTATGCTTTTGTAATTAACTGATTTTGTGAATAGAGATATCATTAAATGAAGAATGTTTATTCAATAAATACTTTACGATTGAAACCCTCATTTTATATTTTTCTCTCAGTGTTAAAGAAGCTAAGGCTACCGGTACACTTAACATCGATCTAATGATCAACTGCCTAATAGTCTGTAACAACAGAATATTATGCAGAGACCTATATTTATGTTTGAGTCGCTATTATTCGGATGAATTTCCAACTATAGCGCCTGTGATCGCAAGTTTCGTGTTGAATCTGGACCGATTCAGACGATGCAACCAATTATCTCTGTCTTTAAATGGTTTCTTGCAACAAGCAGCCATGAGTTTTCAATCTCCCAAATAATTTAGTCAATATAATTTATAATTAGCGCTCTTGATATCAAGAGACAAATGACGAATTAGTTATAAATTATTTTTGTTAGTTAAAACAACTAGTTGAAAAGTATTTGAACTCGTAAATGCAATTAATTATTGCGTTGAGCAAAAGCCAAAAATTGCAATGCGAATAGTAATTAGTCCTCATGGGTAATATTTGTTTTGTAAAACACTACAATATAGTGATTTTGCGAGTTCCGAAATAAATGTCAGATCCCAAAATACTATCTTCGATTGAGTTGAACTAAATTCTTGTAGCATGAGGTAAAGATGTGCTTACATCGTTGTGTTGGATTATTTACAGTATCTGAAGGACTTTCTATGCAGGAATAAAATTTGGGGACATTCCTCTTCCTTTTGCATATTAATTGAAAAACCAAAC
>ENA-UOTZ01001316-UOTZ01001316.1-compost-metagenome-genome-assembly--contig:-NODE-1316-length-17448-cov-13.813425_pt1 | contig 17448 bp, 9 predicted proteins | sample MGYA00238144_ERZ746983 | MGnify/ENA primary metagenome ERZ746983 (study PRJEB28759, sample SAMN06268863) | compost metagenome | isolation source: single cell | place: USA: California, Emeryville, Joint...
TATCTGCTTTCTCAAAACCAAAATAATCTTCTCGTCGCGTTCCATAGTGAAAAAGCTGGACTGACAACTCCTAATGTAGTTACGATGCTTAAACTCAATTTATAGCTTCAAAATAATTTAAATTATCCATTTATGCTTGCTGTTCTAGAATGAAAAGGCTTCGTTTTCTTAGTTGTCCACAATTAGTATGAAACGGGATTTCGATTGGAACGTTTTATTTGTTTTCTTGGCTTGTTTTGTTTTCCAAAATCAAACTTGGAAATCTGCAAAATTCTAATTAGAGAGTACTGCAGAGGCTGAAAAGATAAACAAATACCAATAATATGCAGGCTCCCAACTAATATTATAATTTATCCTTTTATTAGGAATAAGATTACTCGTATTAAAACTACCTCCATCGCTTTCATGGAAGAATATCAGGTTTAGAGTTACACTGATAAGGTTTTTACTCCCTTGATTTGTTGATGTCATGTATTTGCCTTACAAAAATTACAGCACATGATATCAAGAAATAATACCGTCCGATAAATTTTGGCGAAATGGAAACTTCTCGAATTCCTTCTATTTTTTTATGATAGCTGTCTAAACGACTTAAAAACTCAGGCTTCTCAGAAAATAATTCAAAAAAAAGTTTTATCCTTCACAGAACTTAGCCCACAAGTAACAACCCCATTAACAATGTACCACCACCATGGTCATCATTACAAACATCACCATCATCACCCACCTCTTTTCGTCGTTGAACCAAAACCAATTCGCCACGAAACTGTGATAGTTGAGGCCAAACCTCAACCACAGCCAGTTTTTGTGCAAAAAACTGTTCCTACCTCAACCATCATCACAACGACACCGACCTACACGACTCCAACATATACAGTCCCAATGCAAACTTATACTACTCAACCCACTTACACAACGCCTACTATGACTCCGACCTACACAACCCAAACGTACTCAATACCCACTTCATTTGATCCCACAAAGCACCCTAATTTCAGAGGCGCTCTGGGCTCCTCAACTAAACACTTCAGTGACCAACCACTGCTGAGCAAGTTCAACAATGACCAGAAAATCGCCATTATAAACATTGCTCACAATGGAAAAGCTTGCACTGGCGTGTCCGCTCAATACTACATCTTTTCGCAGAACGTTACTATCAAAGGCGATCAACATTACGGCACTGCGCATCCTTGGGGCGGGAAAGACGAAAGCATTCTTCTTGATATTGATGAGTATATTGTTGAGATTTTCGGCAGGCAGAGTAAATGGATTGATTCGCTTGGATTTAAGACTAACAAAGGAAGAATTGTCGAATTTGGAGGGCAAACTGGTACCTTTTTCAATATTGTAGCGCCTCCAGGATATCACTTTTCTTGTTTGGCGGGTGGTGTTGGTGAGGTCTTGGATTATATTACATTTGAAGTCGCACCTATCCCAGTTAAACAAACATTTACTCCCACAACGACTACGACGACAATGGGTCTTCAAACAAATAGCTTTGGCATGCAGCAGCAGCCGCCAAATACTCAACAAAATTATACACCTTACTAGAATTTAATTCCTAATCAATGAAAATACATATTTTCTGTAAATATCTGCACGAATACATGCAATATAATCGAGTTTTATCCCCTAATCAATCCGAATAATCACCTTTAAATTTGTTCCTTGACCTTTGTGTTGCTAACACCGCTAAAAAGCATTTTATATTAATTCCATGGGATCACCTGTGCAATATCTTTATTTATGGCATTAAGAATAGTAAATTGAATATACATTTACTTACCTACTATCAGATACAAGTGACGAGTCAACTGGCTCAGCATTACTATGACACTCAATATATAAATATAAAAATCATCCCAAAGATTCGAGTCCAATTTTTTCAAAGTTTACATATAAAACTGCGCTCTTTCATGAAGTTAAGCCCCTTCATATCCATCTTTAACTTCATCTTCCCATCATGAAACACAAACCCTGAGTATCCATTCAGGATCTCATTAGATAGATATGGCTATCGATTCTATAACCTCATCACATGAAGACTGAGACCTTCCGCAATCTTGGCTAGATACATCAAATGATTAATATCAATCATGATTCTGAGATATTAAGAGTAGATCTAAGCATTCTTCATCAGTAATATGAGGATATCAAGATATGATAGAATTGTGTGCAATGTATGCGCAGACACCATCCCTTCGAAAAATGGAAGGATTAGCTCCGATACGTGCTGTAAAGCCGATATAATTATAATAAAGTAAGTTAAGAGTACGGTTGACGAGACGGGTAATCATATGATTTCAAATTTAAATCTAAACTAGCATGTACGAGGAATTTAATGGCGACAAAGAAAATTTTGCTCCTTACGCCGGAGAAGGTTCCTTGCGGTACGAAACCCCTCTTCCGTACCAATTGAATGAAGGTAATCGTTTAGCTCGGACACTTCAGCCCGTAAAGAAACCAGGAGGGCAATCAATGCAATTATCGACTAAATCTCGTTCTCCATTCAGTGAGATCAATATGGACGTTGTCAAGAACATGGACTACAACGATAGTGAATTGATTGCGAAAGTGACTCTCTCCAAAGAGCAAACTTTACAGAAAGCGCCTGAGAGGAGCTCTGCAGGGCTTGTAAAGAATGAGAATCAGAAAAATGTAGAGAGATCATTGCAACAGCAGACATCGGATGTGAATTTCCAAGGCCAGCAGCTCCGAAGAGTTCCTTCGAATGGCTCGCAAGCAGAGAGTAGTGGTCAAGTTGCTTTTGTCGAGAGGAAGGGGAGCAATTCTATCGCTATCACTGAGAAATCACAAACCTTCCAATACAGTGCGCCTGAACCTTGTAGAAGCGATAACTTGCCTCAAAAGTCTCCTGCGGTTGGCAATAAGCCGCATTTTGAGTCAAATTTTGTAAAGTCTGGCGTTCCTCAGCAGGCAGGACAATCAAACATGCAATCAAAAAGCATGAACGCGTCAGGATCGAACAAACGAATGATGTTTAATCCTACTTCAGAAACACATTTTGGAGCGCAAGAGCAAGCGATTGGAAATACCGCAAATAATTGCAAATATAATTTCGGACAACAAAGATCAAAGCAGAATTTATCGAATAAGCCACTAGAATTGGACGACCCGAATAATTTGCAAAATGAGGGCCAAATTTCAAGACCTCAAACGTACCACGCGATCCAGCAGCAGATCCAACGAAATGTGGATGCTAACGATCAAATATACAATAATAATACTCAGCCTACCACAAAAGTTAATACCTATGTCAATAACCCTCCAAGAAAGACCGACGGAAAAAATAGACTTCATAAAATTCCTCCAAATGCTCCAAATAATCAATTTTCAAATCAAATAAGAAACGACTATCAACCATCAGAGCAGATGAAAAAACTTCTCCATATGCCGCTCAGTTCTCTACAAGATTACAATAACCAGCTACACCCCAACCAAAATGCTTCTATGAGAAAGCATCATATCATGAAAGAAGGTTCAATTTTCAAGCGGACATTAGGATCTAGCAAAGCTCAAGATAGCCAAGGGAGCACTCTTGCATACGAGCGGTCAATTCCTTATTCAGAACGTTGCTATTCAGACAAACTCCAACTTGAAGAGAAGTACCTTGAAGGAAAAGTATCTCCAATAAGCCAAACTTTACAAGGATGCGGACAGATTGCCACTGAGCTCCAAATCACCCTCCAACAGTCACTATCAGAATTCGATGCTCGCTTACAGGAAAGTAAAATGAATTTCCTCCAGCGTATGCCGACCTCAGTGCTGAAATCGTTTCTTTTAACTAACCAAGAAACTCCCTTTGGGCTTTCCCCCACAAGAATCGAGCACCTAATAGAGAAATCTGCGACTGAATCAGACGATTCATGGAAGCTCGAGAGAAGTGCCAAGGAGCAACAGCTTCAAGAGAGTCAAGACCAAAAGCTGCACGAGACGCTGAAAAAAGAGTTTGGAAAGTCCAACTTTGAACCAGGACAGCTCAATGCGATAAAATCGATCTTGAAAGGTCAAAGCTGTCTATTCAGGTGTAACAAATCGGCTGATAAATCTGTGGTCTACAAACTTCCAGCGCTGCTATCAACGGGATTAATACTCTTTATCAGCTCTTCGATCAACTATATGACCGAGCAAGTCCAATCATTACCTTCAACTCTTTTTGGAGCGTGTTACAATAATTTAGTTTCGCAAGAGAAAAGCAGGCAGATCCAAGAGCTCGTGCTCAAAGGCGAAGTAAGAATCTTGTTTATAACTATTGAAAGAATCTTGAATGACCCGAAATTTGAAATCCCGGGCTTAAGCTTCATTGTTTTTGATGAACCGCATTATTGCTATGAGTTTTCCTCAAACTTCAAGCTAACACACAAAAATTTTCACCTTACTCTGAAAAAACGATTTAGTTCGACACCGATACTGGCCTTAGTCCCTCAGATAACCACTGAGGATGCATTTGGCATCTCTCAAAGGTTTGAAATAAAAAATGATTGCGTTTTTCCATTGGAAATCTCACATCGCTCTCCGCCTCAGTTTTCTGTGAGCAGAGATGAAGATCCTTTCAGAGGTGTGCTCACATTTTTTACAAACTCTGCTTCTCTGCAGAAAGAGTCCGTTGCTATCTATGTCGAAGGCCGAAAAGCAGCGGAAGATCTGTCAGAGCAGCTCTCTAAGAGAGGCGTTGCTAATCAGACATTTCTTCCAATGAAAACTGATCTTCAAAAGCTTCAAATTATAAACGCTTTTAACCAAAAAAACCCACCTGTCCTCATAATTGCTTCGGGAACGGATATCGGAGTCGATCGAAGCGCAATAAGGAGAGTTATCCACTGTAACCTGCCAAAAAGTCCTGAAGTGTTCGCACAAGAGGTCCTGCACCTGGGAAAAGACTCATATTGTCATCTGTTCCTTTCAGATGAAGATTATTTCAGAGCTCGTGTTGCCATTTTCGCCGATGCTATTGAGCGACGTCAAATTGTCAAATTTGCTGAAAAACTCATGAAAGTGAAAAATAAAATCCCTGAAATTGAAACTGAAGGCAATTTGAGTGGTCCAAAGCGGAAGAGAGATGGCTCAGAGGTAAATTTTTCGGGAAATAGTGGATTGATGAGTAACTTGGGAAAGGAGCTAAATCCTTTTTTGGCCCAATTTCTTGTGAAGAGACAAGGGGACGGGATGGCCGTAGAGCCTAATTGGCAGGAGATCTGCTCTGTAAAGGTATCAGAAATGGTGCGGATTTTGAATCTTCGGAAAGACCAAATGATAATGCTTTTTGAGACCTTTGAAGCCACTGGAGATTGGTTGAAATACTTGAATTTTAGCCCATTTACTTGCTCAGTTCAGCTGATTACAAGCAGAATTGAAGCATTGAACTACGACAGCGCCATCCTCCAAGCGCTCATGAATAGAAGTAGGAAGTCTAATGCTTATTTGAGGATTCAGATTCCTGATCTCTCTTCTGAGCTCCGTATGAACCCTGGAGAATTGATGCGTGGACTCAAGATGTAAGAATTTTTTTTTGGAAAATTTGTAACAATACAGTTCAGGTTGCAAAATGATGGCGCTATCAGAATGGAGATCATCGAAGAAATTTTCAATTTCAGAATCAAAGCAGAACCTAATCCACTGCAAGTAGGCAGACAGATCAACTCGATCAGCAAACAACTCTCTCGCAAGTCAGACTTAGCATTGAAAAAGGTATTTGTTGAGTTTACAACGAGACTTCTCTTTACACTTCTTTTGGTTAGTTGGATGCGCTCTATGCAGCAGTCAAGTTGGTGTCTTTAAAGACCTCTGAAGACCCTCAAACTGAAGGTGGTTACACACAGAATCCCTCGATTAACTCATTAAGAAGATCCGATTCCTCAAATCTCTCACAGAGATTTGATATATTTAAATGGATTGATGAGTATCTCAGTGTTAAAGGTAATAATTCATCAATTTTTTCTTGTTGAGAATAACTCTAATTGATAGGTTTCGCTGAAACAGAAAACTTTGGATTGATGAGTGGATATGAGATGAAACGATTGCTTCCTTTGGAATCTACCTCCACTGAAAAAGGCATGGCAACCCTTTGCTCAGCTCTAAATGAGTTTTTGGGAGAATACATCGAAAATCTTGCGACAGAAGACTCTTCATATTTGGATCCCAAAGCTTATGAGTCTGAAGCGTTGAGAGGACAGATTTCAAGTCATATTATCAGGATAGGCCTCGGGATCCCTTGCTTTGATCTGAAACAAGATTGGAAAACGTAAATTGTTTTGTTAGTAAATTAAAGCTGATGAGTGATTTCGATTTAGGAGTAAGTTTTGGGGACGGTTTTATCGTTACGATCCAATGGAAATCCAGAAAATAGTCCATGAAATACTGAGAAGTTTGGACTCGAACTCTAAAATTCTCAAGAAAATCCTCTAATTGTATATCGTACATAGAGTTTCTTTAGGTCGTTTGTTTGCCAAGATGCAATATGATGGTTGAACAACTTTCTGTTATTTGTATTTTTATTTGCTAAAAGACGCTACTTTGTCATGTATTTTAGAATAAATCCATTTGATAGCAGAGAGTTGCATTCCATGTAATTTAACGCTGTAATTTTTGTAACATATAGCATTACTTGAGTTAATAACTCAGCACCACCTAGAAACGCTCTAAACTAATTACAGAATTGTCTTGAAGCATTATTTTTCAAGAGAACCACGTAGCTTAAGAACCATCATCCAAAAACATGTGACTTATGAAACAAGTAATCCAGCTTCTCAAAAAACTAAAAGAGCATCGATTTCACTCCTTTGGCCGCCTTTGCTATTTAAGAAATACGGTTGTTGAATTATTCCAAACTTATGAAAGAATATTTATCAGAGGACAACTTGTTAATCAATACTCTGAAACATGAATATTTTTTCTCTCCAACACGAATACTCAAAATATAGATAAATATTTCTCATTTTTTAAGACAATAATCTTTGGTTCTCATCAGCAATACCCAGCATCTTCTTTGGATCTTCCGCATTGTTAGCAAACAATATTTTTGTATTGCGAGACTTTGACAACTCTTCCAAGCAGCCCAAATATCTGATTTGCATAGCGGCGTCTGTGCTCAGTAATTCTGCAGCATCTTTAAAGAGTCTTGCAGAATCAACGTCAGCTTGTGCTCCGATAACCTTACTCTCAGCAAGTCTCTTTTGCAATGCTGCAGATGCCAGGTTATCTGCAAGCTCCTTTGAGAAGAAAATATCTTTAATGAGCACTCGGTTGACCTTGATACCCCAATCGGCGGTTGGAGGATCGATAATTTGTTTGACCTCTTTTGCGATTTCTTCTTTATGTTCCAAGGCGCTCTGGATCTTAATCAGCCCGAAGACTTCCTTCAACGCGGTCTGGGCCATTTCTGAAACAGCCAAAGTAAGGTTCGTGACCGAAAACAGTGCTCGGTAAGGATCGAGGACGGTGTAATAGACGACGGCATCGATCATAACGCTCACGTTGTCTTTGGACATGACAGACTGTTTATTTAAATCAATGACAGTCTCTCTCTTATCAACGAGGGTGATTTGTTCTGTGCATGAATTAATAAATTGAAGTCCAGGCTTGAGGGTCTTTTTAAACTTTCCGAATTCGGTGACCACACCGAAGTGACTCTCAGGGATACGGCGGTAGTTGGCGGCGCAGCAGCAGCAAACCCAGGAGCAGCACATTCCAACAGAGAGTCCGAGGCAAGATAGAGTGCCTTCGTAGCATGGGCTTCTTTCTGCGGTGGAATACACGTCTTTTTTGATTTTTTGGTTCTTGTGGGCTTTGTAGACAGCTTCCGTTTCTTTTCCAATGGCAATATGGAACGAAGCATCAACCGAATGAGGGTTGATTTCGATTTGAGGGTCTTGCATCATTGTTTATCTAAGCAGTATTAAATTCAAGATTAAATTGCTTATAAATAGTGAAGTTTTGATTAGTTTAATTGATGGAACTATGAAGTAAAAGTTCGAAAGTCACATAAGACGCCTTATATAAAGATATTGCTCATAAGTAGTCACTTTTTTTTGAGTTTCTGACTAAATATTTTTTTGGGAAAGAGTCCGATTTTTTCGCGAGATACTAATGCTAATCAGTCTCTATGATATATAGAACAACGATATGTATTCGATGATTAAATTTAATTGAGCTGAGTCATTATCAGCTTTGACAGAGTTGTAGCGATTATCAAAATAATAAGAGATGGCGCGAGCAAAGGCACTGAGGTACTGGAGAGTTGTGATAATTTCTTTGATTGAGATCTGATGATTGGGAAACTGCTCTTTAGATTCAATTATGAGTACGCAATGTCATTGCAAACAATTGATAGAGCTTTCGACTCTAGTTTGACCTATTAATAGCAATTGGCATAACTCATTCCATAAGTGATAATTGCTAAATTGATAATTTCCCAATATGAATCTTTAGATTGAAAATTGAAGAATTTGGAAACCCTTTCTGTAGTCATATGGTTCATCGTTCTGTCCTCAAAAAAAGCGGTAAGCCAAAATCCTACGACTCATCTTGGGAAACCACGTATCGAACTTGCAGAAAAAAATTTGAACAAGAATTATCCCCTTTTGCGATAATGAAATATTTAAAATAAATTCGAAACCTCATCGCAAACCACCAGACAACTTTTCTTCAGTGAATACTCGTAGGCCCTTAGACACTATTAAATATACTTTATAAGATGATAATAATTCAATCTGTAAATGGATTTTAAAAACTAGCCGATACTCCACTATATTATAATATATAAAGTTTATTCATTGTATATATGGAGCACAATTTTATTGACCAAATCCGATGTATCAAATTTACTTATTTCTTATTACTGTTATTGTTTAAGGCCTAATCTGTATCACCAATCTAAGATGCCTTCACTAGACAATAATATGATGCTTCTTCTGGGAGTTGATAGGATTTTCTTTAATCTCCTTTTTGAACTTCTCCGTCAAAACACAGCTGATAGATAAATCGGAGCTGTTAAACAAGAGAACATAACATTTATAGCTTACCCAGTGAAGTCGAGAGACAGTGAAGCTATATGCGGAAGCTTTTGAACCACCTTCGTCAAAGTTTCGACGCCAGCGTCTGTTAACACAGTCCTAATGATAATTGGATTAGATAACTTTGCTTAGTTGTTCTTTTTACTCGGTAAGGCTAATATGCACAGAATGAAGTGTCTTCATCTGCTCAAGAGCCCCAGCTAGATAATAAGCTCCATCATTTTTCAAGAGCGTCCTTTGTTTTGTATAAGAGCTGATTACAGATAAACCAACCAAATCTTACTCAGACAGGTCCAAATAAAGAGACTTCAGACCAATAATTTGAAGAAGATCCTGGGCAAGCAGCTCAGCATATTTTTGCGTTACCTCGACGCTAATAATACTGTTAAGATTTGAATGATTAAAGCAATGATACCCTAATATTTCGATTCTGAGATGTCTCAAGCTATTTAGATTTTTCAATGAGTGAACGAGTGAGTGGACTCCATTATCACCGATTTTAGTCCTTAGAATATCAATATGAAGTAAATTCATTACGATTCTTTATTACCTATTAAAGAGGAAGTTGCCAGCTTTTAGTTCTTTAAGGTTAGTTATGGCATTGTGAAGCTCGTGAAGTGCATTATTGTCACAAGTTGTGCTGAATCGGTAAGGCAGGAACAATTTTCAATGAATTACTTCGAAAAATTCAGAGCTAAATTCTGCAAGCTCTTGAGGTTTGCTAAGCCCTTCGCAAAAGCAACGACTGCATCCCCAGTCAATGTCGAGCTAATGAAAGTCAGTGTGCAATGAAGCGAATCAGTTTGTTTCGCAGTGATTTACTCATTGGCCTCAACATTGAGAGTTTTTAGGGCACCAAGTTGACCTAGAGCATTTCCAAACTGTTCAAAGTCTTTATTCTCAATTTTCAAACTAATGAAAGTTTTTTTCGACAACGATAGCTGAATAATCATTTTACGAATCCATGCCGAGAACCAAAGAATTAAGATTTGATAATTTTTCGAGGGAACCAAGTAAATTTCCAAGACCTTTTTCAACGCCTTGATTGCTAGAAAACCGTAAAGCTTATTGGAATCTTAATTTCTTACTTTGCGATGCTCACTGTAAGGGAGCGAAGTTGAACAACAGAAGAAATCAATTCTCCCAGTGCCTCGAGTCCCTTTCCTGTGATTTTAGTGCTAGATGCCAGTCAAGTAAGGACTTATCCTACTAAAAATTCTTACTCATTTAAATTCAATGACAAAGATGTCAATTCAGCTTTCATGCTGATGTGACTTGTAATCGCGTTTTTCAGTGCAACAAGCGTCTCATTTCCAGCCTCTGTGCTATATATGACATTTAAAATGATTAGTTTTGCTTTCTTTATTGAGTTAGGCTGATACCAATAGAGATCGATCGTTAAAGATTTAAGAGAGTCAATGGCTTTCAGACTATTCACAAGATTCGCAATCGCAGCATCCGATACTTTTGTCCTGTTGTTCAGAAAAAGTGGAAAAATTAAAAACGTAAAGATTCAAAACTGTGTTACTTATTTAAGTTCACACTTAGCGACTTTAGATGCCTCAGTTTTTTCAGAGCAGTTGCAAATGTCGCCAGTCCACCATCTTGGATATGAGTCCTAAATTTTAATTAGCTTGAAGAAAGACCCCAAGTCCAACCAATCGAGATCGAAGGTCAACGAATTGAGGTATTCAAGTTTCTCAAGGCTCTCAGAAAGGAGTGTGAATCCTTTGTCAGTCAATGGTGTACTAGTCGGAAAGGGTCTACGATGAAGAATGGAGCAAGGAAGTGTATCAGATACCTATTACAATTTATCATGAGAGAGGACAGATTCTTCCATTTAGCAAAATGCTCAGCTAATTCAGCAGCGTCAACATCAGGTTGCTCTGGTCTGAAAGCTATTAGCAAAGCCAATTTGACTTAATTACTTGAATTTGAAGTTCAATGCGAGTATATCTTCGCCCGCTTTTATCTTCTCTAGTTGACTTACCTCGCCGTCTAGTATATTTAGCCTTTGCTCTATAAATTGAATGAATTTTTCTTCGCTTCTTCAGATGATTAGTTAATTACTCAAGTCCCATTTGTTCAAAATGGCGTTTTGTAGATGGAATTGGTAGAAAAGTCCCAATTTATGCGTTTTAATCATTTTCATTATGCTCTCGAGCTCTTCTTTGACTTCCAAAAGATTGGGCCTCTTATTCTCAAGCTGCAATATGCAATGTATTAACTCCGCGATTGGATCACCGTAAATCTTGTGGATCAAACTGATCATTTGCGCGTTTTTCGCCTCCCTAAATGCCTTTCCAAGAAGACTCAGCCCCGAGATATCGGAAACTCGAATTCCGAACGTTTGTAAGAAAAGAATTCCAACATTATAGACAAGGCTTTTCTCTTCGTTTATCGTCTTATTTTTGAGATAGACCATATTTTCGAGCTTTTCAGGAGACAGATAATTGACGTGAGAAGGATGAAACTGGAGTCCCCATCCGTGTATTTTGAAATAGTCTCCAGACTTGAACATATTAAATGGAGAGACCACAAAATCGAATCTTCCAAGCTCTGCAGTGGCTTGGATCAGAGCATCAGTCAGCGATAAGCAGAACTCCACTGCGTTCGTCAATTGTGTGCCTCCAGATGAATCGTTAACTCCTTCAATGTAATCAAAGAAAGATTCTCCAAGCTCATCAGGAGTGATTATCGCAAGATGGTTCTTATGAGATTCAGATTTAAAGAAGACGAAATCTTCGACGGTGGGAATCATTTCGTGTTTTATTTTGGTGACTTTAGAATATGCTTCGTGCACTTTTTTCAAATTTTCCTCGGAATCGCTGTAAACCAGCACAGTAACCTTTCTGTTCGTTTTCTTCGACTCACCAACGTAGCGGTGGTGAGAGGGGAGTTCTTCTATTGGTGTAAGATTTACACATTGAGACTCCAGAGCGGTATGTAGTGCCTTTAAATCTAAAGATATTGATTGCATCGTTGATTTTCTTTTAAGAACTTTGGAACTATAAGTCTTATGAGTAATTAATCGACTCCAATAACGTGCAATTAAAAAAAAACACACACATACTCATACAATCATATTAGTTTAAACTCTTATTACGAAATTATGATGTCATTATATTTACCAGAGCATTAATAAACAGCAAATCTATCACAGTGAGATAAACTCACATCCTCCAGAAAAGAAAAAAAAAACAAAAGGTTGTGTAGATATATCTGGCTGAGTCAAGATATTTATCTATTGGGAGGCGCAGTCGCTATTATTGCTGCTGGACAATGTTCCTTTGGAAGTCGCGATCGGAAAGAGGAGCTGAGACCCTAGGTTCAGTGTAGCCATATTCCTGTATCTCCTCATTTTTAGAGCGAGCAATCAGATTTTCTTTTCCTGTAGGCGATAGAACATCTGTGGATTGAATAACTGTATTATCTCTTGCTGATAGAGGAGGCACATGTTTTTTGATTGAAGAAAGCTTAAAGAGCAATTTTTTCTTATCTCTTTCTTCAGCGGGTCGAATAAGATCACCTGGGAATGCGTAAGTGTCAGTTCGTCTTTCTTTTTTGTCTTTCTTTTCTTTATTCGCGGTCGCATGATAAACTTTGCTCCTGCAAGGAAGCTCTGCTATGGGCTGGTCGACTAAGGCAAGTCTTTCCATTGCCATTTCATCTTGTGGCTCAATCTTGTGTTCCAACTGACCTGAGCATTTGTAAAGGATCGGAGAAGCATCAGAGATGTTAGTTTCTTCCATTAGAATAGCTTTTCGGCCTTCACTCTTGGTATTAGCCGTCGATTTTTCCGGAGAGCTAGCATTTTCATCCAGAATAGGTTCGATAAATGAAATTGCTTCTTCTTCTTGAGGGTCTTCAGCTACTGTGAAAATTTCTGATTGACGTTTGCTGCCTGAGCTTGTCAGATCTTTTGATTGATGAATCTGAGGAAACGGCTGCGTTTTTCTTTCATTCTGCGACTTCGGACTCATATGGCTCAGAGCCGTCACATGGTTAAATCCTGTAAGGATATTCAGTGAGCTTTGATGCTTGACTTCATTATCATTCCTACTGGATTTCTTAGAACCACTATCTTCATCCCTTTTTAAGCTCGAAGCTGCATTTGCGGCTTGATGCAAACTAAGACGACTGTCTCGTGACCCGGTAGCGGTCTTAGATGCCAAAATTTCCTTGAATGGTCTGATTCTATATTCCTCGTCGGTTTCTACGATACGTTCGTCTGTTGAGTCATTGTCAAGCTCGATAGATAGGTTATTTGAGGATAGTTCGGCTGGTTTAGTTGAACATTCCTTAACTTCTAATCTTGAAGACCGTCTAGAGCTATTGCGACTGGAGTCCAGGGTTAGAGTATGAGAAGCAACTTTGGATTTAAGATCATTGTGGGAGAAATACTCTACTGCTGATTGATCGGTTTCCGCGAGCGATCCTATAGCAGAATGAGTAGTTTCCATCTTCGCTCCTGAAGGGAGTTTAGCACTAAATTCGAACATATCTCCGACAGCCTCGCTTACTTTTGGGCGAGATTGACAGCGGCGTCCTTTGCTCAGCTGTCTTTCCTTTGGAAGCGCCTCATTAAATTGCAATACTTCATCTAAAAATGCCGTAATAGCTGATCTTCTCGCTGATATTTCTGAGTCCAGTGTGTTGATTCGACTGCTGGATGTGACATTTACGCATTCATCTGGCTCTGTAAATGCGCTCACTTGAGGTGTATTATTACTCCTTGCTTTTTTTCCAATAGCGGAGATGTTAATGGAAAATCTTATTTTATTCTCCGCGGTCGGTCTACAGCGAATCACATCCTGAGGTTTCTTCCTCAGAGTATCTTTACGGCCACTCGTTCTATTCGTAAGCTGACGATCATCAGGTTCAGTGAGCGTACATTGAGGAGATGCCATTGTTCTGCTTGGCTGTCCCTTGAGTTTCTTTTTAGTCTCAGACATTAGCACAGACTCATCAATTTGCTTAGATGCCATCACACTGAATGAAGTTCTTAATGGAGCTCGGTTGGATGAGGTATCTCGGGCAGTCTGGTTACTTGGTCGGCCTCTTATTAAAGAGCAGCTGCGTTCCATCACCGAGTCATCTCCAACTGTATTGGTTCTCGAGCGAGTTTGAGTATGATCTGGAGAAAAAATTTTTCTTGATCGGAAACTTTCATCATTGTATTTGGGTGTGTTTGCTCGATGGGTAATTGCTCTTGACAGCGAAGATTCATTCAGACATAGCTTTAGCTGGTTGGGTTTACAGCGAATCACGAACGCTGACATTTGCAAATATAAAACTTTTAATATGATCTATTAACCGTCTAGCAACTAAAGTAATTTAACTGAAATATCTTTTGCTAATGTTAATATTCTATAATCATTGAATGGAAGAACTTTTCAAGCAACTCTACAATTAATTTGAACCTATAAACTATAGTTATGCAATGATGTTCTATCCTGTTGTTCAACCGAAGCCTTTCTCCCTTTTTCAGCATCAAAATCTCCAGTATATGCTCATAGCATTAAATTTCTCATTTTCTTTGTAAACCTTAGCTGAGGACAACTTTTAAATTCATTAACAAGCAAATTCACATAACATTGGAGCATCAGTTTACTAAGCCAGATCCAATGAATTTTCCAATTAAGTAATTTCTTGAAACACTTCCCATATATGTAACCTAATTCGTCGATATACTATTCATCTTTCAGCGGTATTGCTGTAACTGAATAATCTATTGTGTAATAAGCGAAACAACTAAAACATCTATATCTCTCATTTGAGATTATTAAAAAACAATTTCGGGATTAATCGACGTGTCTTCGAAATTTTCCCTCTCAAAAAATTAATAGAAAAGGAAAGATATTTAATCTTCTACTCCGATATTCATGGTCTCAAAAGACGAATCAAACCACGTGCTCCATCCAAATTTCCCTGAGCTCAATCCCTACGAGCAGCACTTCAGGCTCGCTGGTGATGACAAAACCATGGAAGAGTTTTGGGGTGAGCACGCCAAACTCATCGATTGGACAAAGTTCCCAAAAACAATCCTCGATAAAAATGAACCACCTTTCTTCAAATGGTTCCCAGACGGTGAATTCAACACCTGCTATAACTGTCTCGATAGACACGCCGCCACCAATGGAGATCGCCTTGCGCTTATCTATGAATCTCCAATTACGAAGACTACCAAGCAATATACATTCAATGAGCTCAAGCAGCAAACAGCCAAGTTCGCTGGCGCTCTAGCTAACCACGGAGTCACTAAAGGTGACCGTGTTATTATTTACATGCCTATGATTCCGGAGTCAATCATCGCCACACTCGCGTGCGCGAGACTCGGTGCCATTCATTCGATTGTCTTCGGAGGTTTCGCTGCGAAGGAACTCGCTTCAAGAATTAAAGACGCTGATCCAAAAATTGTCGTTTCAGCGACCTGTGGAATTGAGCCTCACAAGATCGTTAACTACAAGACCATGCTTGATGAAGCTCTTAAAATTGCTGAAAAAACATCAATTAAGAAGATCATCGTGAAAAGAGAGCAGCTCAAGGTAGATTTTATCGAGGGAGAGGACTTCGATTTCCATGAAGAGCTCGAAAAAGGCAAAGAAGTTGATCCTGTTCCAGTCCTCGGTAGCGATCCCCTCTACATTTTATACACCTCAGGCACAACCGGTGTCCCGAAGGGTATTGTCCGTGAAAACGGAGGTAATGCTGTCGCCCTGATGTATTCGATGAAGTACATTTTCGGACTGAAACCTGGAGACATCTATTTCTCTACTTCAGATATCGGCTGGGTCGTTGGCCACTCTTACATCATCTACGGTCCTTTGCTGAACGGAACAACTACGATCTTGTTTGAAGGAAAACCGACTGGAACTCCTGACTCCGGAATTCTTTGGCGAATCGCTGAAAAATGGAAAGTGCGAGGCATGTATTCTTCCCCCACGGCCATGAGAGCAGTGCGCAGAGAAGACCCTGAAGGAAAGCACATCCAAGCTGCTGACCTTAGTAATTTGGTCAGCTTCTCGATGGCAGGAGAAAGAGTCGATATTCCTACATCTCATTGGCTAATAAAATCGCTGCCAAAAACTTGTCTTGTCAATGATAACTATTGGCAAACGGAGACTGGATGGTCCATTGGTACCAATTTTGTCAATCTTCACACCTTCCCTGTGAAGCCAGGCAGCACGACGAAACCTGCTCCGGGAATGAGAGTTGCGATTCTCGGTGAAGACTGCCATCAACTGCCACCAAAGACCCTCGGAAATATCTGCATTAAGCTCCCTATGCCTCCTTCTTTCATGCCAACTCTCTATAGAAATGATAAGGCCTTTGTCGACCGTTATCTCAGAGAGGCGCCTTGCTATTATTTCACAGGCGATGCTGGATTTGTTGACGAGGAAGGCTACTTACATGTTACCACGAGAGTGGATGATATCATCAATACCGCTGGCCACAGATTGAGTACTTCACAGATGGAAGAAGTGCTGACTGGACATAAGGATATCGTTGAGGCAGCAGTACTCAGCGCGAAAGATGAATTAAAAGGTGAAGTCCCAGTTGGATTCGTTGTTATGAAAGCTGGAGCCAGCAGAGATAAGAAAGAACTGATAAAGGAGCTTATTATGAAGATTAGAGAGGATATTGGTCCGGTTGCGAGCTTCAATTACTGTATGGTCGTGGATAAACTACCAAAGACTCGTAGTGGAAAGATTCTCCGAAACGTCCTTAGAGCCATTGTTGATGGAGAGCAGCCTAAGATTCCTCCTACAATTGAAGATGATAGCGTGATTGAACCGATCAAAGCTGAAGCTCTTAAGTGTGGACTTGGCAAAAAAGCCAACATAGAATACGAGGAGGCGACTCATTCCGCTATTCCTGAAGAGCACTAATCAGAAGAGAGTCATGGCAGTTTGCATTTGACTAATTGATTAATAAAAGAATAAGGAACTATATATATATAGATATCAATATCCGGTTAGAGAAAATAAGAAAAGACTTATGTCAAGCGAGGCTATCAAGCTGGACTTTCTCGTAAGCGTGTATCTTTATCCTCCTTGATATTTTGCAGAAAATAAACTCATTAATTATGAGGATCAAAAAAAAAAAACTTGCTAAAATCAAACAAATAAATCGTTTAAGCGATAAGGTTTTTCGGAAATTTGAAGCATATTTCCGAGTTTACTCAATTTTGTTTTCTTTCCTGAGAATAAAGAGGGTTTTAGATTCGCAGTGAAAGATAAATCAATTGGAGGAAAGCTCCCAAACCAAAAGAAAAATGTGTTCTCCCTTAGTCGCACTCGGATCTTTAAGTCCTCCGCAATTGAGATATAACATATTTTGAATCTGAACTCATTTTTCTATGTTCTATAACACACACTCTAACTATTATATCATGATAGACCCGTTAGGAAAT